>ERZ772816.364-NODE-364-length-51624-cov-31.184762_pt1 | contig 51624 bp, 55 predicted proteins | sample MGYA00511359_ERZ772816 | MGnify/ENA primary metagenome ERZ772816 (study PRJEB29015, sample SAMEA2737710) | human gut metagenome | biome: human gut; feature: human-associated habitat; material: faeces | place: China | collected 2012 ...
ACCTTCTTTGGAGAGATATAGTAAGACCTGCTATTTTAGTAGGCAAGTATCGTTTTTATCCAAGAATCCCCTGCCTTTAGGCATGGGGAGTATGTCAATTATGATATATCATTTAAAAAGAAATAAAGAAGGAATATAGATGTTAAATTTTGAAATTAGATATACAAAAGCTTTAGTTATTTTGTGTATTTTAACTGTTATTTTTATTGGGTTATCATTTGTTTTACCTATAGAATATAGTTATGAAAATCATTTTTTAGAGAATTTAGAAGTTGTAATTTTATTTTTAGGTATTGTAATTTGTATAGGGAAAATACGAGATTTTATTTTATATGATAGTATAAAGTTTTATGTAGCTTCGATAATAATTTATATATTGATGATTGGTAGAGAATTGAGTTGGGGTCGTGTATTTTATCCTATTGGTATGGATAAAAATGGTGAACAGATTTTTGTAAAAGTGCATGAATTATGGTATGGTTCAGTAGTTTATCCAATAGTAGGGATTTTAATATTAATAGCCTTGATTTTATTGGGAGTATATTTTTATCAAAGCAGAAGACAAGGAATTTGTTGGTACATTCCATTAGGTGAATTTTTGTTTTTTATAGTAATAAGCATATTGAGTCAATGTGTATTTGATAGAGGTTTAGTACAATTTGGTAATTATAATCAATTATTGGAAGAAAGCTGTGAAATCATAGCATATATAGCTCTTGTTTGCTGTACATATGATATTTCCTTTAAAAGAAGATATATTCATATAAGATATTTTAGTATAAGATAATAAAAAGAGCCTCAGGAACTTATATTCTTGAGGCCTTTTATTTATTTAAATTTATTTTTTAGTTGTTTAAATTGTCGTTCCCATTTTCGCATTGCAACGAAAATAATGTGCATAGAGCTTACTTTTAATTTGAATTCCCACATTTTTTGGTGTGAAGGTATAGGAATGCGTGGAAGAGCAAAAAGGTCAATATGCCAAAGTGGAACATTTTCAAAGATAGCAAATGCCATTTTATAATTTGCTTTTTTTACTATATTTATTACTTGTTGGTTGAAAAAACCATATGGGTAACAAAGATAATCCATAGGTTTATCTAATAATTTTTCAAATTTTGTTTTGGTATCAATAATTTCTAAATTTAATTTTTCCTCATTACATTGAGTTAGGAATGGATGGTTGGCAGTATGAGGTTGGATATCTAGACCGTGATTAAGCCAAGATTTTAATTCTGCTAAATTCATGGTAGTAGTTTCTTGTTTACCGAAATTTTCCCATTTATTAGGTTTACCAATCCAATTGTAAATAGGAAAAACAACAGCAGTCATATTGTATTTTTTTAATAGCGGTAAGGCTTCAAGATAATTATCCTGATAGCCATCATCAAAAGTTAGTAGAACAGGATTTTTAGGTAATTTAGTCTTATTTACGAAGTGATTATATAATTGTTCTGGTGTAATAGTATGATAGTTATGTGTGGATAAATATTCTAGTTGCTCGGCAAATTTTTCTTTAGGTAGAGCATTTCTATCACCAGGAATATCAGCTATACGATGATACATTAAAATTGGTACATAATTTTTAAATTTTAAATATAAGATAAAAAATATACATAAAATAATCAATAATAGTATAAACATAATAATTTTTCCTAACCTTAGATATAGTGTATAATAATATATTATACGAATATGAAGAAGATATTCAATAAATTTTTAAGGAAAGATTTTATGAAAAAATTTTTAGTTATTAATACATCTTTTTTTGGAGATACTTTACTTACTAATCCTTTGTGTAGAAATATAAAAATATTATATCCAGATTCACATATAACTTTTATTGTTAATAAGCCATTTGTAGAAGTAGCAACCTACTGTGATGGAGTAGATGAAGTAGTAGCTTATGATAAAAAGGGTAAACATCATGGTGTAAAGGGAGCATGGAATTTTTATCAAGAATATAAAGAAAAATTTAAATTAGGTTTTGAAGCAGCTTTTGTTATCTATGGTAATGAAAGAGGTATTGTTTTAGCAAAATTATTTGGGGCTAAAAAAGTATATGCTGAAAATAAAGGTATAATAAATTTTTTATTAGATAATCCTAGAGAAATAGATTATCATGGTAAGACAAAAGTACAGACTAAAAATAGTATTTTATTAGAACAATATAGTAAAAAAGCTATAAGAGAATTACCAATGAAATTTATACCGCCAGAATCATCATATGATGATATTGAAGTGTTATTAGAAGGTTTAAATATACAAGATAATAAATTAGTAGCAATATGTACTACTTCTAAAAAGAAAGAAAAAGATATGCCTTTAAAAGATTGTAAAGAATTAATACAAACATTAAAAAGTAAAGGTTATACTTTATTACTATTAGGGGCAGGGAATGTAGCAAAAGAATATGGAGAAGAATTGTCTAAAATAGCTAAAGATGATTTTATAAATTTAGTAGATAAGACAACTATTGCTCAACTTGGAGCGCTACTAGCTAATTGTAAAGCTTTAATTAGTGTGGATACAGGGACTATGCATTTAGGTTTGGCAGTAGATGTACCTACAGTTTGTTTATTTTATATTCATACAAAAGCACATCTAGACGCATGGGCTCCTGAAAAATCATTATATCGTTGTGAGGTTTTAACAGAAAATATAAAGGTAGAAAATATTGTTAATTCTTTAAGAAAAATTATGGAGTAATTTTTTATGAAAAAAATTTTATTATTAGTACCTCGTATGAATATAGGTGGTGCTGAATCATATGTAGCTTTGGTAGCTCGTAGTTTAAAATCATTAGGCTACAATATTTTTATTGCTTCTGCTGGTGGAGCGTTGGCGGTTGAATTACAAAAAGAAGGAATAAAACATTTTTTTTTACCGATTAGATTGAGTAAGTTTATATCAGGATTATTATTAAAACGTATTGTAGAAAAATATAATATAGACTTAATACATGCCAATTCGGAAGCAGCAGGTATTGTAGCCGTAAAGACACGAAATAAGTATAAATTAGATATTCCTATAGTATATACAGCTCATGGTGTATTACCAGCAAAAGTGAAAGACATTATAAATCAAGTGGATAAGATTATTGCTGTAAGTGAGTTTTCTAGGAAATCTGCAATAAAAGAAGGCTTTTTAGCTGAAAAAATTCAAGTAATATATAATGGTGTAGATACTGATAAATTTAAACCCAATCGACAAAATAAAAATTTATTACGAAAAAAATATAATATACCACAAGAGGCTTTTACTATGATTATAGTTTCGCGTATTAAAAATTTGCGAAATAAAGGACATCAGCATTTACTTGATGTATTGAAAATTTATGAAGTTAGTAAAAAATGGCATCTTGTAGTAATTGGTAAAGGAAAAGGTTTCAGTGATTTAAAGAAAAAAATAAAAGAATATCATTTACAAGATAGAGTACATTTATTAGGTCATAAGACAGATGTAGAAAATTATATAGATATAGCAGATGTTATGGTTTTACCATCATATTTTGAAACATTTGGATTGGTTTTAGCTGAAGGGATGGCAATGCAAAAGCCAGCTATAGCTTTTAATGTTGGTGGCATTAGTGAAGTTATAAGTGATAAAGAAACAGGATTTCTTGTAAAATATAATGATGATGATGATTTAGTAAATAAGATAAATATATTAGTTCAAGATAAAGATTTATGTAGAAAAATAGGAATAAATGCAAGGAAAAAAGTAGAAAAAGATTTTGCTAATCAAATAATGATAAAAAAGATTATAGAAGTATATAATGAGATAATAGATAATAAAACTAATTAATGTTTTATAGGAGATATTAATGTTAAATGAAGACAGAAGAAAATATAGTTACTTTTATAAATAATTTAGAAGCAGAAAATCAAGATATAGAATGTAAACAGTGCAAGAGAATTTTACCGAAAGATCTTTGGTCAACATATAGTGCGTTTGCAAATACACATGGTGGTAAAATTATTTTAGGTATTACTGAGATAAAAAATATAGAGAAAAATAAATTTGAAATTACAGGTGTTGAAAATCCAACTAAAATATGTGATGATTTTTGGACATGTATATCAAATACTAATAAAGTAAATTATAATCTTTTATCTAATAACGATGTACAAATAAAAAATAGAAGATAAATCAATAATAATTATTAATGTACCAGAAGCAACTCATCAACAGAAACCTATTTACTTAAATAATGTATTAACAAATACATATATTAGGTTAAATTCAGCGGATGTAAAAGTTAATATAGAACAGTTACAAATATTATTGAGAAATAGAAATTTAGCTCAAGATGTGGGTTTATTAAAAAATTATACAATAGAAAGAGATTTAGATTTATTATCTATACAAAAATATAGGCAACATATTTTTGAGCATACACATGATACAAAATACTTAGATATGGATGTATCAAAGTTTCTAATACAAATGGGAGCTTTAAAATTAGATTATAATGATAATAAATATTATATAACAGAAGGTGGTTTATTATTTTTTGGAAAAATAGATGCTATAATAAATAGATTTCCACATTTTCATTTAGATTATTTTGATAGAAGAGGAAATAATGCAAGATGGAGTGATAGAGTAGCTTCTGATGATATGTCTTTTTTAAATTTAAATTTAATGAATTATTTTTTTCTTATAATGGAAAAATTACAAAGTACAATAACAGATGATTTTGAACTGGAGAAAAATTTGATAAGAAAATCTCCAGAAAAGTTATTAGTGATTCTAAGAGAGGCATTAATAAATATGATTGTCCATGCTGATTATTATGTAAGTACATCATCTATAATTGTTAATGTATATAGTAATTATTATGAATTTAATAATCCAGGAATGATGTTAGTTTCTACGGAAGAATTTATAAAAGGTGGAAATTCATGTCCGAGAAATACAGTAATAATGACATTGTTTAGAAGATTAGGTTTATCAGAGAGAGCAGGTTCTGGTGGACCAGAAATATTTGATTTTGCAATTACTAATAGTTTTAAACAACCACAGGTAGAAACTAATTTCAAAGAAACAAACATAAAAATATGGAAAGTAGATTTAGTTTCTACATATCCGAATTTATCAAAGGAAGCTAAGTTAATTTTTACTTATATTGATAAAAATGGTAAAAATAAATATACAGCAAAAGAATTAAAAGAAGAATTAAAACTTAGTAAATATGTTTTTCAAAGAGCAATAAAAGAATTAAGTAATACAGATCTAATAGTAATCACAGGTAATGGACGAGGTAGAGCATATTCAAAATCATTAACAAAATTAGAGCTTTATGTAGGTGTACAAAAATTAGCAGATATATTAAGAATGGGAAATTAATTGGATGGTAATTGGATGGTAATTGGATGGTAATTAGATGGTAAAAGCTGAAAAAGCTTGAATTTAAAGGACGTAATTGGATGGTAATTGGATGGTAAAGTTAGAAGGATGTGAATTTAGTGAAAAAGATTTTAAGTATTGTATCTGGAAATCCATCAGGTTCACTTAATATTGCAATAGATATAAGTAATTATTTAAAAACTAGAGGTTATGAAGTTATTGATATTTTTCGTAAATACAATAATACTGATTTAAAAGGTATTATTGTTATAAAAGACAAATTTACTATAGATTATATATTGTCTTTAGGTGAGTTTATTAGACATAGTAAACCAGATTTAATTATTGTTCATGGATATAGTACACATATTTGGACTAAATTAGCTTTAGCATATGCTAAAATACCAGTAAAATTAATACATGTAGAACATAATACGGAGAAGTATACACCATTTAGACGTTATTTAACACGAAAATTAGATAAGTATACAGATAGATATATTTGTGTATCAAAAGGTGTAGCTAATCACTTGATTAAGCAAGGTATAGATAAATCAAAAGTAGAAGTAAATTATAATGGTATTGATATACAAAGTTTTGATTTAGCAAAGGAAAAGCATGACATTTTCACAGTAGGAATGGTTGCTCGTTTCAGTAAACAAAAAGATCAAATGACTTTGATTAAAGCGATAGAGTATTTGATTAAAGAAAAAAATGAAAAAATTAATTTGTTATTAATGGGCATAGGAAAAACTAGAAAAAAATGTGAAAAGTATATTTCTGAACATAATTTAGATAATAATATAAAAATAATAGAAGGTAATTTTAAAGATTTAATAGTAAAAACAGATTTATTTGTATTGGCTACACATTATGAGGGGTTACCATTAGTATTATGTGAAGCAATGGCTTCAAAAACACCAATAATAGCAACTGATGTTCCAGGTGTAAATGAAATTGTATTAAATGAAAAAACGGGATTATTAGTAAAAGAAAATGAAGTATCAGATTTAGCTAATAATATATTAAGAATGAAAAATGATGAAAATATAAGAGAATTTTTTAGTGAAAAAGCATATAGATTTATTAATGAAGAGTTTAATCTAGAACTTATGTATAAAAACTATGAAAAAAGGATAGAATTTATGATATGAAATATTTAACGATTTTTACACCTACATATAATAGGTCTAACTTATTGTTACATTTATATAAATCTTTATGTGAACAAATAAATAAAGATTTTTTATGGTTGATAATAGATGATGGTTCAAAAGATAATACTAAAGAATTAGTAGATATATGGAAAGAAGAAAATAAAATAAAAATACAATATATATATCAAAAAAATTCAGGAAAACATGTGGCACATAATAAAGCAGTGGAATTATGTAATACTGAATTATTTGTATGTGTAGACTCTGATGATATATTAACAAATAATGCAGTGGAAATAATTATTAATTATTGGAAAAATGATAGAAATAAGAACGTTGATTTTGTAGCATATTGTTCAAGAAAGGGAGATTTATTAGGAAATCCAACAGGAAAACGATGGATTGATGATGAAAGAAAAATATCATTTTTTGATTTATATGAAAAACATAAATATAGAGGAGAGTTAGTTTTAATATGGATAACAAAAATATTAAAACAATATAGTTTTCCTATATTTGAATATGAAAAATTTGTTACAGAAAATGTGCTATATTATCAAATTTCATATGATAAGTCTGTTAAATTAATAAATGATGTATTTTATTTGTTTGAATATAAACCAGATGGATATACAAAACAAGGTGAAAAATTATATTATAAAAATCCTTATGGATATGCAATATACCGTTATCAAGTAGGATATTTATCTTCAAATTTGTTAAAAAAATGAGATGGATAGCTAGATATAAAGGGTGGATAAAAGCTTAATAGAAAATGAATTTAAAAAAATGAATTTAAATAAAACAAATGTAATTATTAATCTATTAAGTGATATATATGCATTATCATATAAAAATAAATATAATAAAAAGAGGATTAAATATAAAAATTGATATCAGTTATTATGCCTTTATATAATAATGAAAAATATGTAATAGAAGCAATTCAATCAGTTATTAATCAAACTTATAAAGATTGGGAGCTTATCATAATAAATGATGCTTCAACAGATAATAGTAAATTTGTAGTACAGAATTTTTTAGAAAAAGAAAAGGATAATAGATTAATTTTTATAGATTTAAAAGAAAATAAAGGAGTATCTTTTGCACGAAATTTAGGAATGAGAAAAGCAAAGGGAGAATATATTTCTTTTTTAGATAGTGATGATTTTTGGGATAAAGAGTTTTTAAAATTATCATATTTAAAGCTGAAAGAAAATTATAAATTTGTATATACTAATTTTTATTATTTATATGAAAGTAATAAATTAAAAAAATCATATTGTTGTAATAAAAATGGGTATTTGAATGATTTTATTAGTAATGCAAAGAGTAGATATGAATTTATATTTCCTTTTTGTGTAGGATGTGTTGTAATAGAAAAAAGTTTACTAGAAATATATAAAATTAATTTTCCAGAAAAACAATTTTTATTTGAAGATGTATTATTTTTTGCAGAATTATTATGTATAACAAAAAGTGGTTTTGTAGAGAATACCATGGCATATTATCGACAACATAAAGAATCTAAAACACATGAAAAGTATACATCAGAGTATTATCTACAAGAATTGATATATTTAAATGAATTGATAAATTTTATAGATAAGATATTGAAACGAAAAATTAGTAGTAATATGAAGAAAGTGATTTATTATCGTACATATAGAATAATATGGTTTATTATAAAATCTGGCGATATAGATAGAGGCATATATCTTATTAATAAATATAAAAACAGATTAAAAAAATTTGGAAATATAAAAGAGTTTAAATGGAATGATAGATTGAAATGCAAAATGTTTTTATTAAATAATAAATTTTTGTTAAGTTTATTAAAGAATATTTAATATGAGGAGTAAAGTACATTGAACAATAAATTAACATATATAGAAGATAGTATTTTTTATATAATGATAGGATATATTTTTACTATAATTTTTGAAATAAAAGAAATAACAGATACTTTATTAATATGTATGATTGTTTTATCGGGATTAAGTATTTATTATAAAAAAATATCTTTAAATGATATACCAATTTGGATAAGATGGGTAATAGGAAGTATAGTTGTTAGTTCTATAATATTAATTTTTTTTAGTCCAGAAAAAGGAGAGTCTTTTAAAGAAGTAAAAATAATAATAAAACAATTGATACCTTTTTTAGTTATTTTTTATTTTATTAAAGATGAGCGAAGAATAAAAATATTGTTTTTAACTTTTTTAATTACAATTTTTCTAGAAATAGGTTATGCATTATTCAATAATTTAGATAAAATGTATAATGCTTTATATAATAATATACCATTTAGATTAGAAGGGTATCGTTTAGATGGTTATAGAGCCAATTTTATGGAATTTTCAATGAAAGTACAATTATTTTTAGTTTGTATATATATAATGTTCTTAAGTTTAAAAAATAATAAATGGAAGTATGTATTAAGTGGTACACTGGGTTTGGGATTAATAGCATTATTTTTTAATAATACTAGAATGGCATGGCTAATTATAGGTTTTATGTTTATTGTGTTGACTTGTTGCAAAATACAGAATATGAAAAAATTAATCATATTATTTGGTTTGATTATGGTTTTATTTAGTGGATTAATTTATAGTCAACAATGGGTACAAGAAAGAATAGAAAATACTATTCATATGAGAGATGGTTCTAGTCAATTACATTATATGTTTGTGCAGGATTCATTAGTTATGATAAAAGAAAAACCAATAGTTGGCTGGGGAATAGGACAATTTGTAAAAGAATATAATGAAAGTTTTAGATCAGAAAAAACAAATTATTTAATAAAAAAATATAATGATCCTACTCCAGTTCCTCATCCACATAATAATATTATAATGATTGGTGTAGAGAGAGGTTTTCTAGGAATATTTATTTATATTTTTTCTTTTGGTTGTTTTTTGTGGTATAGTATTAAAGATTGGATTAAATATAAGAGTATATCAGGTTTGATGTTTTTTTCAGTAACATTATGTGTAGTATTACATGGCTTTAGTGAATATAGTATAGGATTTAGAGGAATTATGCAATTTTATTATTGTTTATTAGGATTGTATTTAGTTTATCGAAAATATGAAATCGAAGATAGGAATATATAATGAATATAGTAAGAGAGAAAATAATATACGGAAACAAAAGTGCAAATAGAGATGATTTTCATATTGTTTTTGGAATTGATGATGATTTTGTTAGACCGTTAGGTGTACTAATGACATCAATTATAGAAAATAATAAAAATGAAAAAATAGTATTTCATATAATTAGTAAATATATAGGTGAAGAAAATAAAAAAATAATAAAATACTTTTCTATAAAGAATAATATTAATATAAATATATATATTATAGATAAAGATATATTTAAAAATTTACCTAAAACGGAATATATTAGTCATGCAACATATAATAGGTTTTTAATACCAAATATTTTAAAAGATATAACAGATAAGGTGTTATATTTGGATGCAGATATTATATGTCTTAATAGTATCAAGTTATTAGAAAAAATTAACATAGATGATAATGTTGTAGGGGTGGTAGAAGAAGCTAATAAATATGTAGAAAAACAACAAATAAAAGAATTGAAACTTAAATTTAATAAATATTTCAATGCGGGAGTTATGTATATAAATATAAAAAATTGGATAAAATATGATGTTAATAATAAAATATTAAGTATATTAAAAAGTAAAAAAAAATTTATGTTTAATGATCAAGATATATTAAATATTGTTTTAGAAAATAAATGTATATATATGGATAAAATATATAATTATACTTTTGATGTTAGATATAAACCTAATAGATATATATATGATTTACCAAAAGATATAGTTTTTTTACATTATGTTGGTAAATATAAACCATGGCAAAAATGGTGTATGCATCCAGTTAAAAATTTTTTTGAAAAATATTCAAAGATATCTTTATGGAAAGATATACCACTAGATGAGCCTAAAACATATAAACAAATGAAACATATGGGAAAATCTTATAGCATATATAACAAAAGATTAAAATCAATATATTGGTATTTAAAGTATGCTGTTTATAAAATAAAAAGTAAGCTATAAAGGAGACAAAATATGAAAAATTTATTTGTAGTAAATACACCATATCATTTGATGACTTGTTTTATATTAACACACAGTATTTATGAAAATGATGAAAATTATTTAGTATTAATGCATCCACATGGATATGAAAAATGGAAACAAAATGAAATAATGAGGTATATGTCAACTATAGATTGTGGATATAAACAAGTTTTTCTATTATTAGATTGGCTATCTAGTAAAAATAAAAAAGAGTCTTATCGAAAACAAGCAAATTATGTAAAAGAAAATATCAAGCCTTTAAACATTGATAGAGTTTTTATTGGGGTAGATATATCTCCAGTAAATCAATTATTAGTAATGGCTGTTGGCAAAAATGAGTTTTATCGTTTTGAAGATGGTGTATATTCATATGTTAATGAAAATAGAAGACGTAAGAAAAGTCATGCATTATTTCATAAAATAAAAACATATTTATTAAAATGGATAGCAGGAATACATGGAAATATGTACATTAATACAGAAGCAGAAGGTGAAAGTCCTGCGGGAAAATTGGACATCATGTATCAACCATGGCTTTTACAAAGAAAGTCGCCTGAAACAAAAGAAATAACCGTTGAGATGATAAATAAAGCTATGCAAGATTTAAAATCTAAACAGTTATTGAAAGCGGTATTTCAAGAAGAATGTATATTATATTTAAGTCAACCAATGGTAGAAAAAGGATTGTTTACTGTTGAAGAGGAAGCAAATTGTTTAAGAAGAATATTATCTGCTATAGGAGATAATGCAGTTTTATATTATAAACCTCATCCAAATGATAGTAAGAATAAATTAGAATATTATAAAAAAAATTTTAAACAATTAAGGATATATACTGGAATAGAACCAGCAGAATTGTTAATAGTTTCTAATTCAAAATTAAAAGCAGTGGTGAGTTATCAAACATCTACTTTGTTAAATATAAATAAATTTTTGGTTAAAAATATTAAGGTTATTAGTATTAATGATATATTTAACAATAGTGTATTTATGCCAGATAAACAACTCTTTATACAAGCAAAAGTAGTTTTTCCAAAAAGTGAACAAGAAATAAAAAAAATTATAAAATAAAAGTATAGGAGAATTGTAATGTTAATAATTATAATGGGAGTTTTAACATGTTTAATATTTTTCATAGGTGTTGAAAATTTATTTGTTAAAAATATTAAATATAAATTGATATATAGATTGGTAAGATATATTAATAATAAAAAAATAAATAATATAGTTATGCTCATTAGTAAAAATAAAATAGATGCAAATAAAGAAGATATAAGAAATATTGTTATTGCAAATTATTTAGAAAAAGGACACATATATGACTCTATAGCTATAACAATATTTTTATCAGTTTTAGGATATATTTTAGGAGGTGGATTAGATATTATGATAGATGAAGATAAAAGTTTTATAGTAGTTGAATATATTATATTAATAATACTTCTTATATTAGTAGTAATTAGAGAACAACTAGATTATATTGTTGAACAGAAGACATTACTAGATTTGAAAAAGAAAAAAGATAAATCTTAAAATTTATTTATTTTATGGTGATATTTTATTAAATTTAAAATGATAGAAATTTTCCTTCGTAAAGATAAATTAGTAAATAATAAAGATTTAAGATGGTTATAGAAATAAATAATGTTATAATTTTTATTAGGATTATTAATAATAAATTTTAAAGCATATTTGTATGCTCTATATAGTAATGTATTAGCTGATTTAGTATTAGGTGATAAACTAGCAAAATCTATAGCACGAATTAAACGAGATTCGATAAAATCTAATTTGAATTTATAACTAATAGTGTCTTTTGATAAACTATTAGGAGTATTTCGATAATAATATAAGAAATTAGGAATACAAATTATATTTTCTGATTTATTTAATAAAGATATTAAAATAAAACCATCTTCGCATTTTCTATTATATGGAAATAAAATAGAATTAAAAATAGATTTTTTATAAAGTTTATTCCAACAATATCCAATTAAATGATATTTATTTAATAAATCATATTGAAATTTATAGTTATCTTTAGGTAGCAGATATTGTTTTTCTTGGACAAAAATAGAACTTTTAGAAATTTCATTTGATGATTGATAATTATAGTGATTATACCAGATGATATCAGCATTAGTTGTATTAATTTTTTGAAAAAGAATAGTATACATATTTTTATCTATAAAATCATCAGCATCAACAAAAGAAATATAATCTCCTGTAGCTATTTTTATACCAGTGTTTCTAGCATCACTTAGTCCACCATTTGTTTTATGTATGACAATAATACGAGGATCTAATAGTTTATATTGATTGCAAATTTTCTCAGAATTATCTGTAGAACCATCATTTATTAAAATAATTTCTAAATTTGTATATGTTTGATTGATAATACTATCTAAACATTGTGATAAATATTGTTCAACATTATAAATTGGAACAATGACACTAATTTTTATTTTTTCCATACAAGTTATACCTTTTAAAAATAGTTGAAATTTTAATATTAATATATTTTAGTTTTTTTATTTATGATACAATATTCCTATAGATAATGCAAATATTTTTATAAGAAGAATTTAAAAAATTATAATGAAGAAAAGGTAATATATTATGACAAATTGTTCGATTTATCAATTTAATGCTGAATTAAAAGGTTATAAACCAAGAATGTGGCGTCGTTTTCAAGTTTCGGAAGATATTTCTTTAGCAAGATTAGCATATATTGTTATGACTCTTTTTGAAATGAGAGCTAATCATTTGTTTGATTTTGAATTTAAGATGGAATTGAATAAATCTAAATTAATAAAGGAATTGGGAAGAGAAAATATAGAGATACCAAGAAAATTTTTATTAAATATAATAAAGATAGGATTACCTGATAGTGAAACTAATGAATTAGATAAAAGGATTTATGACTTTAATATTTTTGATGTGAAAATGAAACACTTTATTACACCAATGATGCCTAAAACTAGATTTACATATGATTTTGGTGATGATTGGAAAATAAATGTAAAATTAGAAAAAATTATCATAGATGAAACATTATCGAAAAAGGATTTACCACGTGTATTAAAAGGTAAAGGATATGGTATTATTGAAGATTGTGGTGGTATTGATGGATTAAAAAGTATTGCTGAAGCCTATAGTGAAAAAAGTGGTGAAGAATATGAAAATTATTGTGAATGGTTATTAGATGATGATATAGATTTAGCATCCTTTGATATAGTAGATATGAATAATAGATTGAAAAATATTCCAAGAATTTATGAAAAAATTTATGAGCATGGAATATATCCTACAGAGCAAGAAATAGAATTGATTGAAAGAGATTATTAAAATAAAGATAAAATTTTTAGTAATGAGGTATGTTATGAAAGCAGTATTTTTTGATATTGATGGAACTTTGATTGAAGGTACACATCCAGATTATCGTTATATGCGTGAAAACGTGCAAAAAGCAATTCGTAAATTACAAGAGCAAGGTCATTATGTATTTATTGCTAGTGGTCGTTCACTTGCTTTTCTTGATGAAAAAATAAGAAATTTTGGTTTCGATGGCTATGTATTGCTTAATGGTTCAGTTATATTTTTCCATGATAAGATTATTTATAGAGCGTCACTTGAAAAATCTTTTGTGGAAAAAATCACATCTATTTGTGATGAACATGATATGCAATACAGCTTACAAGGAGATTTTCATACTTATGTAGATAAAAAATTTGAATATCTAATCTATCGTTTAGGGCAATACGGAATTTTTGCTGACCAATTGACTTTCGATTATGATAAAAAAGCTATAGATGTTTATAAATTAGAAATAGATTCACCTAGACATGAAGATAGAAAATATATCATAGAGAATTTGCCTGAAGATATGACTTATGTAGAAGATATGAACCATAATTATTGTCATTTAGAAGTCTATGCTAAAGAAAATTCCAAAGCTACAGGAGCATTAAAGGTTTTAGAGTTATTGAATATAGATATAAAAGATAGCTATGCTTTTGGTGATGGAGATAATGATATTGAAATTTTATCTACAGTGGGAATGGGTATGGCAATGGCAAATGGCAGTGTAAAAGCTAGAAATAGTGCTAAAATTGTAGTTCCATCAGTATTTGAAGATGGTGTAGCTTATGGTATTGAAAGATATATTTTAGGTAAATAGGATTTTTTTAACCATACTGAGCAAGAAGTCTCCTACCTCTAAGGTAGTGAGATGAATTGCTCCTTAGGAGATTGAATGGATATATATTTTATGAGATAATCTTATTGGTCGAATATAAAAAAATGTGGTGATTATAATGAATTTAGACAACAATGCTCATTCAGTATTTTTGCTAAATTATCATTTAGTATTAGTCATAAAATATAGAAGAAAAGTTTTTGATGACAACATTTCTTCACGAGCTAAAGAAATATTTGAGTATATATCTCCTAAATATAATATAACTTTGCAAGAATGGAACCATGATGAAGATCATGTTCATATATTATTTAGAGCTCATCCTAAAAGTGAAATAAGTAAATTTATAAATGCTTATAAAAGTGCTAGTAGTAGACTTATAAAAAAAGAGTTTCCAAGTATTCGTAAAAAATTATGGAAAGAATATTTTTGGAGTCAAAGTTTTTGTTTGCTGACTACAGGCGGTGCGCCAATAAATATTCTTAAGAAATATATTGAAAGTCAGGGTATAAAAAATGGTAAGAAAAGCTAAGTCAGATAGTTTAGCTAAAAAAGCATACAAATTTAGAATATATCCTAGTGAAGAACAAAAGATTTTCTTTGCTAAAACATTTGGTTGTACTCGTTTTATTTATAATCAAATGCTTGCAGATAAAATATCTTATTATGAAAAAACGAAAGGAATGCTCCATAATACTCCTGCGCAATATAAAGAAAAATATCTTTGGCTTAAAGAAGTAGATAGTTTAGCATTAACTAATGCACAGAAAAATTTAGAGACTGCGTATGATAATTTTTTCAAAAATACTAAAATAGGATTTCCAAAATTCAAAGCCAAAAGAAAAACAAAAAAAGCATATACCACTAATAATGTAAATAATAATATAAAAATAGTGAATACTTATCTAAAAATACCTAAGATAAAATCACTAATTAAAATAAAAATACATCGTAATATTCCAGATAATTACAAATTAAAATCTGTAACAATAAGTCAATCCGCAAGTGGAAAGTATTTTGCAAGTATTCTTTTCGAATATGAAAACCAAGTAATCGAAAAGAAGTCAAAAACTTTTGTAGGATTAGATTTTTCCATGCACGAATTATATGTTGATTCAGAAGGAATATATGCAAATTATCCTAAATACTACAGACAAGAACAGCTAAAACTAGCAAGAGAACAAAGAAAATTTTCTAAAATGGAAAAAGGAAGTAAGAATAGAGAAAAACAACGAATAAAACTAGCGATAGTTCATGAAAAAGTAGCAAACCAAAGAAAAGATTTTCTACATAAATTATCCAAAAAACTTATAGAAAAATTTGATTGTGTTTGTATAGAAGACTTAAATATGAAGGCATTAAGTCAAGTATTAAATTTTGGAAAATCAGTAATGGATAATGGTTGGGGAATGTTTGTAAATTTTTTAGATTATAAGAGTAAAGAAGTAGGAAAGAAATTAGTAAAAGTAGGGAAATATTTTGCAAGTTCGCAAATTTGTAGTAATTGTGGATATAAAAATAAAGAAGTAAAAGATTTGTCTATAAGACAATGGAAATGCCCAAATTGTAAAGTAGTGCATGATAGAGACATAAATGCAGCGATAAATATAAGAAATGAAGGCATGAGAATAGTCTTAGGATAAAATAAAAAATAAAGAACCGTGGGATGCACGGGGATAGCTTGCTTATGCTTACAACAAAAGTTGTATCGAACAAGAAGCCCCACTTCTAAGCGATAGCGAAAGTGGTGGGAGTACATCACAAGGATTAGGAATGACAAAATTCTTAATCCTTTTTTTATTATGTCTATATTATATAGAAGAAAAAATATTTATCTGAGTTTCAAGAGTGCATAATACTTGTCATTTTGGTAAAAATGATGTATACTATGAGAAAATATTTGTCTTTATATTGTGCAGTTTTAAAGGAGATGTATTATTTTGTTAAGTCGTATTGGAAAAAAATATCAAGAAATGGCTTTATTAAAACTAATAGTTTTAGGGCTTATAATTGGTATTTTCATTGCAGTGGCTGTGCCGACAGCTGTACCTGCCGTAGCTATCTTAGGGGATTTATTCGTTAAAGCTTTAAAAGGTATTGCACCTATTTTGGTATTTATTTTAGTAATGAACGCTATGGCACAAAAAAATGCAGAAGCTAGTGCATCTATGAAACCTATTGTTAAATTGTATGTACTCGGAACATTTTTTGCTTCTTTAGTAGGCGTATCTATGTCATTTTTATTCCCTACAACATTACAATTACAAGTTGCAGATGCTACAATAGCTCCACCAAGTGGTATCGTAGAAGTTTTACATAATTTACTTATGAGTATCGTTGATAATCCTGTTAATGCTTTAGTTAATGCAAATTATATTGGTATTTTAGCTTGGGCTATTTTAGCAGGTGTAGCTTTACATGCTTCTTCCGATAAAACTAAAACTATGATTGCTGATTTGGCTAGTGCTGTTACAAAAATTGTAAAATGGATTATTCGTTTTGCTCCATTTGGTATTATGGGCTTAGTAGCAAATGCAGTAGGAACAAGTGGTATTGGTGCTCTCTTAGGTTATGCTCATTTACTTGTTGTATTGCTTGGAGCATTCTTCATCGTTGCGCTTGTTATGAATCCATTAATCGTATTCTTACACATTCGTCGTAATCCTTATCCATTAGTATTTGCAACTCTTCGTGAAAGTGGTTTATATGCATTTTTCACTCGTAGTTCTGCTGCTAATATTCCAGTAAACCTTTCTTTATGTAAACGTCTTGGTCTAAATGAAGATACTTATTCTATCTCTATTCCACTTGGTGCAACAATCAATATGTCTGGTGCTGCTATTACAATTGCTATTCTTTCCCTGGCAGCTGCTCATACACTTGGTATTGAAGTTGATATTTTGATGGCATTATTATTATCTATAATCGCTACAGTTGGCGCTTGTGGTGCTTCAGGTGTAGCTGGTGGTTCATTGTTACTCATTCCAGTAGCATGTGCATCTTTTGGTATTAGTAATGATATCGCAATGCAAGTTGTAGGTGTAGGCTTTATTATTGGTGTGCTCCAAGACTCTTGTGAAACAGCTTTAAATAGTTCTAGTGATGTATTATTCACAGCAACAGCAGAATTTGCTGCTCGTTCTAAAGAAGGAACTCTTGATGTAAAAGATATGGTTCCACAAAATAGAGCTTGATAATAATTTATAAATGATAATAGGCGACATTTTAAGCTTTAATTGCTTTTAATGTCGCTCTTATTTTTACTTTTATTTAAAATAAAAAGGACTTAGTTTTATAAAACTAAGTCCTTTTCTATAAGTAGCTTAAACTACATTAATTTATGTTCAAGTTCTTGTATTTTCTTTTTATGATGTTCAATGGCAAATTTTAAATGACTTTGAACTTCATCGCTAGTAGCCTGTTTAAAAGCTTCTTCTAGTTTAGCTAGGCGAGTCCTAACTTCAAGAAGTTCATCACTTAATATGGTTTTTTCATTTAAACCAATGCCATAAACAGTTCTGATATCATTCAATATAATATCAGCATAACCTGGTTCAGATGATACAGTCTCAAGATATTTTGCTAATTCATAAATGATACTATAAGGATCTTTTCCTTCATTTAGCCATTTTAACAAATTCATCTTGATATTTTGCTCTTTACCATGAGCAGAATTAATATTATCTGTCATTATTATAATGCTGTTTGAAGATATTCTTTAATAGCGTTTCCATCTTCCATAGTCATAACAGTGTCTAAAGCAGCTTTAGCTTGAGCAGATGTTATGGAACGGATTTTTTCTTTTACGCGTGGAATAGATGGAGCACTCATGGAAAGTTCGTTGATACCCATTGCCATTAAAATAGCAGCAGCATTAGGGTCACTAGCCATTTCACCGCACATACCTACCCAAATATTATTATTACGAGCAGACTCAATAGTGAGTTTAATGAGGCGAAGAACAGCTGGATTAAAGTGATTATAAAGATAACTTACATTAGTGTTAACACGGTCAACAGCAAGTGTATATTGAACAAGGTCATTAGTACCAATGCTAAAGAAATCAAGGTATTTAGCAAGTACAGGAGTCATTACAGCAGCTGCTGGAGTTTCAACCATGATACCAAGTTGAACATTATTGGAGAATGGTTTTTCTTCATGAGCAAGCTGTGATTTAGCTTCTTCGATAATTGCACGTACTTGTTTTACTTCTTCTACGTTGATAACCATTGGGAGCATCATTGCTGCTTTACCATAAAGACCAGCACGTAAAATAGCTTTAACCTGTGGCATAAATACTTCACGACGGTTTAAACAAATACGAATTGCACGGTAACCTAAGAAAGGATTTTCTTCTTCTGGGATATTTAAGTAAGGGAGTGGTTTATCGCCACCGATATCCATTGTGCGAATTACACATAAATGACCATTGCATTTTTCAATAGCTTCTTTATATGCTTTAAATTGAGTTTCTTCATCAGGAATAGTATCTCTACCCATGAATAAGAATTCAGAACGGAATAAACCAACGCCTTTAGCACCAAATTTCATAGCAGCTTCAACATCTAAATGAGTGCTGATGTTAGCCATAAGGTCAACTTCTACACCATCTTTAGTTACTGTAGGAAGTTTGGAAAGCTGAGCATAATGTTCTTTTAAGCGGCGTTGTTCTTCTAATTTTACCTGATAGGAAGCGATTAAATCTTCAGTTGGTTCAACAAAGATTTCACCAGTTTCACCATTTAAGATAACTTCAGCATTATCAGGAATATCTTTAATTTTATCGCCAAGACCTGCAACAGTAGGGATAGCTCTTGCTTTAGCAATGATTACAGCATGGCAAGTAGTACTACCATTACCTAAAATTACACCAGCAATTTTTTCAGTAGGAATGTTAGCGATAACAGATGGTTCAATTTCTTCTCCGCAGAGAATTACAGCACCACCATCAACTGTTTTTTCTTTAAGACCTAAAATACGTCTTGTTACGCGTTTACCAACATCGCGGATATCTACAGCACGTTCACGGAAATAAGTGTCGTCCATTTGTTCAAAGATAGATGCATTTTCTTCAGACGCTTCAAGTACAGCTTTTGGTGCACTTCCACAAGCGCCGAGTTTTAACATAGCATTTTCTTCGAGCATAGGGTCTTGTACCATCATACGATGTGCTTCCATAATGCCTGCTTGTTCAAGCATGCCTTTATCACGAAGTGTTTTAATATTTGTTTGAAGTACTTCAGCTGCATAAGCTAAAGCTTCTTTAATTTTTGATACTTCTTCTTCAGCAGTTCCTGGAGTGTAAGCATCAATATAAGATTGTAAATCTTCTCCGAGTTTCATTACTTTGGCAATAGAAATACCAGTAATAACTCCTTTTCCTCTTAATTCGTACGGCAAAGTACAAATCCCCCTCTCTCATTAACTCTCAGTTTAGAAATTATTCTTCACCGAATTTGTTTTTGATGAGACCAGTAAGAGCATCAAGAGCTGCTTGAGCGTCGTCACCTTCAGCATTGATAGTGAGTTCAGTACCCTGAGTAAGACCAAGGCTCATGATCATAAGAATGCTTTTAGCATCAACAGTTTTACCTTTAGCAGTAAGTTTGATTTTGGAGCTGAATTTGTTAGCTTCCTGTACAAACATAGATGCAGGACGTGCATGTAAGCCAGTTTTGTTTTCAATAATAAGTGTAGTTTCCATTATAAATAAACCCCTCTCTTAATACATCATAGAACATAATTGTATATTTAACATTATCGTTTGAAAATTATGTCTTTGTTAATTATAACTAAAAATTGCAAAAATGACTAGTGCATTTTGGAAAAAAATAAGAAATTTTCTAAAAAAACTTTAATTGAACATCATTTCTGTCATTTCCATAACTAAAACATAATAAATCAAAAGAAATGTTATTTTTAAATATCGGTTTTATTACGAAGTGAAAGTCTTATAATAATGGATAAATTTTTATTTGTTAAAGTAAATTATATCTGAAAATCTCTCAATATATAATGTTAAATGCTGTTTATTTTAACTTATAGAATTTTATTCATAGAAAAATTTTTGGTTGGTTTATTTTTATATTAAGAAATAAATAAAAAAGTTAGCTTTTTCTTGAAATCAAAAAAAACGTAAATTATAATAAAATTTATCTATAAAGGCAGGTGAAAAAGTGTGAAACAATTTAATCAAGATAATATGAAAAGTATAAGTGATTATATCAACAATTTTTATGAAGATAATCCCTTTACAAAACATTTAGGTGTAGATATTGTTTCGATTGATAAGGGTAATGTATGTGTTAGTCTGACAATTAAACATGAACATACAAATGTTTATGGCATAGCTCATGGTGGTGTGATTATGTCCCTTTGCGATATGGCTATGGGCGCAGCCTGTCTTAGTGTGGGAAAAAAAGTAGTAACTTTGGATTTTAATATTAATATTTTAAAATCTATTGATATGGAAGATGTGGCTATTGTAAAAGGAATGATTATTCATAATGGAAGAAGTACAGTAGTTGCTGAATGTGAAGTTTTTAATAAAGATAATAAATTATGTGCCAAAGCTCGTGGTACATTTTTTGTGATAGGACGATTAGCTAGTGAATGAGATGATTTTTAAACGACTTATAATTTTTAGTATAGTTTTTGTACAAATTTTTATAGCATTTAACCCAGCAAGGGCTATGGATAGCATAGTAGATGATGCTCCACCAGTAGATGAATCAAAACCATATATTCCTGTTACAGCAGATAATCTACAAGATATGACTGCTCAAGCTGCAATTTTGATAGATGCAACTACAGGTAGAGTTCTTTATGAAAAAAATCCAGATGCTAAGGCAATGCCTGCAAGTACGACTAAGATGATGACTTGCATACTTGGATTGGAAAATGCAAATGATGATGACATTGTTGAAGTTGATAAACGTGCTGTAGGTGTAGAAGGTTCTGCTATTTATATAAATGAAGGCGATAAAATAAAAATGTCAGAACTGTTGCAAGCTACAATGCTAGCTTCTGGTAATGATGGTGCCGCTGCTATTGCTTATTATGTAGGAAAAGGTTCTCTAGAAACTTTTGTGCAAATGATGAATGATAAAGCAAAAGAAATTGGCGCTACTAATACACATTTTAATAATCCTCATGGATTGACAGACCCAAATCATTATACAACAGCTAGAGATTTAGCTAAGATTGCAAGATATGCATATCAAAATGAAAAATTCCGTAAGATAGTATCAACAAAAGAACAAGAGATACAGTGGGTAAATCCAGCGGAACGAAAAGATATCTATGGTAGTACAAATCGTTTATTGTGGAATTATGATGATGTAACTGGTATAAAAACAGGGTATACTGATGCTGCTGGTGGCTGTTTAGTAGTTTCTGCACAAAAAAATGGTGTTACACTTATTGCCGTAGTATTGAAAACATCAGATAGTAGAGCTCGTTTTGTTGAAGGCAGAGCTTTATTGGATTATGGATTTAAACATATAAAAGAAATGAAAACTGTTGATGAACAGAAATTAATTTCTAGTATATATACGCATAATAGCACTAATTATAAGACTACAGTAAAACCTATACAGCCTTTTACTTATTTAGTCATGGATACAGATAATGTAGATGATTTTTCCTGGAAAATGAATTTACCAGTATATATAGATGCTCCATTAAAACAAGGTGCTAAAGTGGGAACAGTTGATTTATTATATCAGGGAAATGTTGTTGGTAGTGTAGATATGGTAACGACAGAAGAAGTAACAGAAGGGTTTAATCTGTTAGGATTTTTACACAAATTATTTTTTAGTTGATAAAGATAAAACTTAATAAATGAAGGGAATGATAATATGCAAGCATTGCTACACGCTATCAGTGGTGTTTTGACTTTGATTTTTATGGGGCTGATAGGTTGCTATCTAGCTAAGATTGGTTGGATAAACAAAGATAATAAAGCTCTATTGCCGAAATTGGTAACAAATATATCATTGCCTTTGTTTTTTATCTATAATATTACACATGCTTTTAGTCATGACCAATTATTGCATTTAATAACTGGTTCTATCGTGCCATTTATTTCTATTGGTGTATGTTTTATTTTAAGTGTGTTTTTGGCAAGATTTATGTCTAAAAAAGGTCATAGAGGAATTTTTCAATCTACATTTACAACTTCAAATACTATTTTTGTAGGTTTACCAGTAACTATGGCATTATTTGGTGAGGAAGCAATACCTTATACTTTATTGTATTTTTTTGCTAATACTACATTCTTTTGGACTTTAGGAAATGCTTGTATTCAGGCTGATTCAAAAGAATTTTCTTATCAGCAAATGTTTACTTTAAAAACATTGAGAAGAATTTTTTCTCCACCGATTTTAGGGTTTTTAGCTTCATTGATTATTTTAATTTTAGACATTCCTTTACCTAAATTTTTTATGGATACAGCTCAATATATGGGGAATTTAACAACACCACTTGCTTTGATTTTTATAGGTGTAACACTTTATTCCATGGGTTTGAAAAAAATTCGTTTTGATTTAGGTTTAATAGGTATATGTTTAGGTAGATTTATAATTGCACCGCTTAGCATGTACTTATTGTCTTTTATCTTCCCTATACCAGAATTGATGTTTAAAGTATTTGTAATCATGGCGTCATTACCTGCGATGATTCAAACAGTAGTATTATCTAGTCTTTATAATACAGATACAGAATATGCAACATTAGTAGTTTCTGCGACTACATTATTATCTATAATTACAATTCCAATATATATGGTATTATTATCGTAAGTTTTTGTTCATTTCTTTGATGACAAAGAAACGAACCAAAGAAATCACCGCAGATAAAATTTTAGTTTTGAAAATAATTATCGCTTCATACAACGCTTAGAAACTCGCTTCGCTCAAACATTCAGACTAAAACCGTATTCAGCGATAATTATTTTCAATAACCTTGCGGTTACCTTTAAAATTTTATAATGCGGGAAATAAAAATACGTATTATTTAATTGTAATTAATGTTTATATTAGTTTATGAATAAGAAAAATTATGTGAAATGTTGTACCTATTAGTGGATTTTACAGCAATAAAAAATTGTTTTTATCAGAGTAAAATCAGTATCATAGGGCGATTTTCTTTTTTTACATTTTTATTTAAAAGAAGACAAACATTGCACATATTGAGGAGAAATTTTTATGTCCTATAAGGTTTATTTATTTGATTTTGATTACACTTTGGCAAATTCAGAAGTTGGTATTGTGAAGTGTTTTGAGTTGCTTATGGAGCAGGAGGGGTATCCACTTCGTCCTAAAGATGAGATAAAAAGAACTATTGGTCTGCCTATGAGTGAGGCTTTGTCTATATTGACTGGAGAGGTTGATGAAGCAAAAATACAGGAATTAAAAGATAAATATACTGTTTTTGCTGATTTATATATGACAGAGAATACATATTTATATAATGATACAAAAATGGTATTGAAGACTTTAAAAGAACGTGGGGCTAAAATAGCAATTATCTCTAGTAAAACACGTCGTCGTATTATGCAGACTTTGACTAGGGATAAAATAGATGATTTGGTAGAGTTTATTATCGGTAGTGAGGATAAATATGCGTATAAACCTGCTCCAGATGGAATTTTAGAAGCTGTTAAGCGTTTAAATGTAGATAAAAAAGATGTAATTTACATTGGTGATAATATTGTAGATGCTCAAGCTGCTCAAAATGCGCAGGTGGATTTTGCAGGGGTATTAACAGGAAATAATATTAAAGCAGATTTTGCAAAATTTCCTCATGTTAAAATAATGAATTGTTTACAAGAATTAATATAATGTCTTAGATATAAAATTTAAAATAATTATGTAGATAAAAAGAAAAAGTAGTCAACTAAAATATATTAAACGGAAAGGGGAAATTTAATATATTTTTAGATTGACTACTTTTTGGCTATAAGTAATGGATCATCTTCACGCAAAATTAAAGCATGATCAAAATTCAAAAAACTTCCCATGCAGTTTTTTGAATTTCATTACAAGGGAATACCATATTTACGCCAGAATTAATAGAACCTTCTACTTCAATAGTAAGAACACCTGTATGCCCATGAAGATATTGAGCTTCGCCCTTGAAACCATAAAAACGATGTGCATACTGTAAATCAAGTTTTGTAATACTTCTCATAAATAACACTTTCTTTGTAATTTTTATTAATCAATAATCTTTATCCATTAATACTGCATCAACACTTCTATAAAATATCAATATTTTTTAGAAATTTTTATTATTTTTTTACATTTACTTCATTATCCTTTAAAATATACCATTTATAATAAAAGCATATCAGTTAGGAAATAGCACCTCTGGTTATTAGATACATTTATAGAAGAAGACTTGCTATGCGTGGTAGCTTCTATCTTCTACAAAATTAACTCCATTTTGAGGTAATAATTATGACAGATTTTAGTAATGTTTTCTTAATCAGTGATATGGATGGCACATTAATTAATTCTAAATCGCAAATTTCCACTATTAACAAATATGCTTTAAATGAATTCACTAAAGCCGGTGGTACATTTGCAGTAGCTACTGGAAGAACCCTCCACAGTTGTAAACAATATATTCCAGAGCTTCCTATAAATGCACCTAGCATATTTTATAATGGCACAATCTTGCAAGATACGAATAATAATGTAGTCTTAAAAACATTATCACTGCAAACAAAAATTCTTTTCAATTTTCTCAAACAATGTTTAATTCATTGTCCTAACACTTGTATAGAACTTCATACTAAAGATACTTTTTACATCATCACTAAAGAAGAATTTGATGACCCTGTTATCAAACGTGAAAATTTATCTTATATCAGAAGTAATCTAGATGACCTTTATGATTTAGATATCTTAAAAGTCCAATTCTATACAACAAATACTCATACGATATCATGGCTCCATAATTTCGCCAAATCTATGGAGATGGATAAAATTGCCAAATATTTTACTTCTTGGTATAGTTATTTTGAATTAATTCCTAAAAATGCTTCTAAAGGTATTATGTTGGATAATTTACGCAAAATGCCTATGTACAAGGATAAAATATTTATCGCTGTTGGTGATTTTGACAATGATATAGAAATGCTTCTCTTTGCCGACTACGGCATTGCTGCTCAAAATGCTACGCAAAACCTTAAACAAGTAGCAGACATCATCGGCGTAAGCTGTGATGAACACCTTCTTTTTCATGTTATCAACAAAATTATTCCTAATTTGGATAAACTGATGATAACAACTCTTCAAACTGCATAAGAAAAACCTTCTATGTATAGCCCTAACATAGAAGGTTTTTCTTTTTTTATCTATAAATTTATTTCACAGCAAACTCTTTATAAGCCTGATATAAACGCTCTAATGCCCAATAAATATATTTTGTTGGACAAGCCAAATTCCAACGCTCAAACCCACTACCTGCTTTACCAAATATATAACCTTCATCAAAATAAAGGCACGCTTTTTGGCGATTACGCATTTCTAATTCTTCATTAGTTAAATTAAATGCTCTAAAATCAAGCCATAATAAATATGTCGCTTGAAGCTGTGTTATTTTCACTTGTGGAAAATACTCTTGCATAAAATCCATAATTATTTTTTTATTTGTATCAATGATATTTATGACCTCTGTCAACCATTCTTCACCATATTCATAAGCTAGGCGACAAGCTTCATAACTCAAAATACTACAAGCAAAATCTGCATCAGTTGCTTGTTCTGCTTTAAATAAATTGCGATAATTTTCATTAGCTATAAATACATTAGAAAGTTGCATACCTGCTAAATTAAATGTTTTACTTGGTGCTGTGCAAATAATTGAATGTTCTAATGCTTCTTTAGAAATCGTACCATAGGAAACATGTTTAAATCCCGGCATGATTAAATCTGCATGAATTTCATCTGCTACTACTAAAATATCATTTGCTAAACAAATTTCACTGATTTTAGTTAATTCTTCTCTTGTCCAAATACGACCGCAAGGATTATGTGGACTACAAAGTATCAACATTTTTGTATCTATTGCTTTAGCTTTTTTTGTAAATAAGTCCCAATCAATATCATATGTCATACCATTATTAATCAAAGGTATTTCCACTAATTTTCTTTGATTGATTTCTATAGCTTTATACATAGGATAATAAACAGGTGTAAATAACATCACACCATCGCCTTTTTGCGTAAATGCTTTTACAGCAGTGAAAAAAGCATTTACTACACTATGTGTTTCTACAAGCCATTTTTCATCAACTGTAAAATCATGATGTTTTTGTTGCCATTTACAAACGTTTTCACGATATTTTTTATTCGTGCCTGCATAGCCTAAGATATTATCATCTATAAATTTCTTTAATCCTTCTGTGATTTCTGGGGCAAGTTTAAATTCCATATCAGCTACAGAAAAAGGAATTACTTTTTCATCTACTAAAGGATTATTTTTCATTTCCTGCCATTTTTGACTGCCAATGCCAAAGCGAGCATTAATATTTTCTAAATCGTATTTCATAAAATACACCTCTTTCATTTTTAATTATCATATTCCCCCATACCCCCATATAAAAATATTTTTACTTTCCTAAATTATAGCTTAATGCTTTGATATCCATGATTTTATTTTAATTTTTATTTCTATCCTATACATAGGCTTATATTTATCATTTATAAATAATATAATGATGGCAAATAATATTATTTATAAGGAGGATTTCATCATGCATATTCCTGATAATTATTTAAGCCCTTCCACTTGTGCTACTTTATTTGTAGCTATGACACCTATCTGGTACTATTCTATCCGCAAGATAAATAAAACTTTATCTGCTGATAAAATCCCTTTAATTGGTATAGGTGGCGCATTTGCTTTTATTTTAATGATGTTTAATCTGCCCATTCCTGATGGCACTACAGCCCACGCTGTCGGTGGAACACTCATTGCTTTACTGCTAGGACCCTATGCTGCCTGTATAGCTATCAGTGTAGCACTTTTCATTCAAGCTATAATCTTTGGTGATGGTGGTATTTTATCTTTTGGGGCTAATTGTTTTAATATAGCATTTATTTTACCTTTCACAGGCTTTTTTATTTATAAAATTTTAAATAAAATTCATTTATCTCCGTTTTATCATAAATGCACTATTTTTCTATCTGCCTATATCAGTATAAATTTAGCTGCTTTTTTCACAGCTTTAGAACTTGGTATTCAGCCATTATTATTTGTAGATAATTTAGCTCAACCGCTTTATTGTCCGTATCCTCTTTGGATATCCATACCTGCCATGGCTTTATCTCATTTGACAATTGCCGGCATAGCAGAAGGTTTATTTACTTTATCTTTATATCTTTTTATCCTCAAGACATCTCCAAATATAATTTATGACAGCCAACAAATAAAATTAAATTCTATTTTTTCTTTATTAGCATTTTTAATTATCATTTCTCCAATTGGACTCATAGCTGAAGGTACTGCATGGGGTGAATGGGCTCCAGAAGAAATTTTAAATGATACTTCTTCAGGGGTTTCTCTTGGATTTATTCCAGAAAAATTATTAAATGGATTTAATTATGAAGCTTTTTTCCCTGATTATACTATGAGTGGGACAACTGATATTTTAGCTTATATAGCTTCAGCTATTATTGGTGTCGCTCTTTTAATCATTATCTTTAAAATACTTGGAAGTATTATTTATGCAAAAAAACAATCACTTTGATAATTCTGCTAAAATTCCTAAATGGCTTTTAACTACAGATGAGTACACACCCCCAAAGGATAAAGATAAATTTTGGCAAAAAACTTTATTTTCCATTACTACTAAATTAATTTTTCTTCGCCATCATAATTATCCCCATAAAAACAGTTGGCTAAATCCCAGTGAAAAATTATTACTCATTTTTCTCACCATAATTTTAATAAATTCTGCACAAAAAATATTTTTTCCTTTAATTATCTTAGCTTTTAGTCTAATTTATTTATCGACTTTAAATACTAAACTCATCATTTCTATATTAAAACCGACTTTGATATCAACTTTATTTTCTTTAATAATAATTTTACCTTCTCTATTACTAAATAATACTCGCCTTTTCTATCTGCCTTTTAAAATTTTTATAACTGTTCTTCTTTTAGTTTATATCGCTCAAACTATCCCTTTTTATAGACTAAGTAAATTTCTTCGCCTATTTCATATTCCTGCGATATTTATTTTAACCTTAGATTTAACATTAAAATATATCGTGATTTTAGGAGATACCCTTACCAATTTATTAATTTCTCTGAAATTACGCTCTATCGGTAAAAATAATTTTAAATATCAAAGTCTAGCCTCTATATCAGGCACTACATTTCTAAAATCACAGATTTATACTAAAGAAACTTATCATGCTATGATATGTCGTTGTTTTGATGAAAATTACACGCCAGTTATTAAACATAAATTTAAATTAAAATATATTTGGCATACTATCGTAATTATCATCTATCTATTATTTTATTTTTTCAGTGAAGGATATTTTCTATGACACCAATTATAAATCTATCTCATATAAGCTATAACTATGAAGAAGTTTCTGCTTTAAATGATATCTCTCTTGAAATTTATGCTGGAGAATTAATCTTTTTTACGGGTCCTAATGGTTGTGGTAAATCCACTTTATTTAAACTTTTAAATGGTCTAATCTTTCCTACTAAAGGTGAATATTACTTTGATAATAAGAAAATCGATAAAAATACTTTGCAAGACAATATATTTGCTAAAAACTTTCATAAACGCATTGGTTATATTTTTCAAAATCCAGATGTGCAATTATTCAATGCTACAGTATATGATGAAATCGCCTTCGGTCCAAGGCAAATGAATTTAGATGAAGAAATTATTCATCAACGCGTAAATGAACTTTTAATTTATTTAAATATACAACATTTACAAGATAGACCACCTTATCATCTAAGTGGTGGCGAACAGAAAAAAGTGGCTCTTGCTGCAATCTTAGCTCTAAATCCAGATATACTTATGATTGATGAGCCTTTAAATGGGCTTGACAATAAGACTAGACAATGGTTTAAAGAATTTCTCATGGATTTTATCAAAGCTAATAAGACTATTTTGATTTCCACGCATGAACAAGAATTATTATCTCTGCCTCATAGTCGCATTATAAAATTCAATGATGAGCATACTATTTTAAATTAAAATCAACTAAAAAAGTGTTGTATATAGCCTAGACCATATACAACACTTTTATTATTTATGACTATATAAACACCATGGTTCTTCTGCCATATAATTACCATCATTATAATAAGCAGCTCTAGCTCTACAGCCACCACAGCTGAATTTATATTTACATTTACCACAATTGCCTTCAAATTCAAAAGTACGCAATTTATTCAATACTTCGCTGTTTTTCCAGATTTCATCAAATGGAGTTTTGCGAACATCGCCAAGTTCCATATTTAAATAAGCACATGGCTGTACTTTTCCGCGAGGGCTGATAATGCAATAAGATGTGCCAGCCAAGCAACCACGACGGAAACGAAGTTTCATACCCATCTGATCAGCTATACGCATAAATTGAGGTGCACAAGTAGGTTTTAATTCGATATCCACTTCTTGCTGTTTTTTCATAATTCTTGTGATAACATCTTCATATTCTTTAGCGCGAAGTGTTTCTGCTTCGATATTTTTTCCTCTACCTGTTGGCACTAAAAAGAAAATATGGTGAGCCACAGCGCCTTCTTTAACGGCAAAATCTGTTAAAGCTTCCAATTCATGTTGGTTCCAATCCATCACTGTTGTATGAATTTGAAATGGCAATCCTACTTTACGACAATTTCTCATACCACGAACAGCGCCTTCCCAAGCATTAGGAAATTTACGGAAATTATTATGTTTTTCTGCGTCCATGGAGTCAAGAGAAATTCCCATGCCCATAGCGCCAGCATTTTTTAATTTTAAAGCCATTTCTTCTGTGATAAGCGTGCCATTTGTACCAAATACAGAGCGAAGACCTAATTTTGTAGCGTATTCCACAAGTTCTACGATATCTGGACGCATAAGTGGCTCTCCACCAGAAAAAATCATGATTTTAAAGCCAGCTTTTGCAATCTGCTCTAAAAGCGTTTTCGCTTCTTGCGTATTTAATTCTTCATCTGCTTTACAACCAGCATCACGATAACAATGGTCGCAAAACATATTACAAGCATTTGTTGTATTCCATGAAATAATCATTATTTTTCAGCTCCTGTAATACCAATTTCTTCATCAGTTAAATAACAAGAAGGGTCTGATTCCCAAAAATCTCCAGTGCGAGCTTCAGCACGTGTTCTAAAATTACCATTACAATTATCTAAGAATTTGCATTTACTGCAACGACCTTTTAATAATGGTTTTCTATCTTTCAATCCTGCCATAATAGGATTTGTTGTATCTTGCCAAATATCACCAAATTTACGTTCACGAACATTGCCAAAAGTATGGTGTTGTGTAAATTGGTCAGGATGTACATATCCAAGTGGGTCAACTTCGGCAAAAGCCATACCAGAACGGTTACCACCATTCATTGCGATATATTTTTTAATCTGCTGAGCAAGTTCATCTTTGCCTTCTTGAAGTGCTTTTAAATACATATATACACCATCGCAATGATTATCTACAGTCAAGATTTCTTTTTTCAAACCACGTTCTTCAAAATCACGAGTGCGACGAATGATTATATCCATAGCACGGCGAGATTCTTCAGCTGTTACATCTTCATCCATCATTTGATTGCCACGACCAGAATATACTAAATGATAGAAGCACACACGATTGATATTTTCTTCTTCAATGAAATCAAAGATATTTTCTAATTCTTGGATATTGTGATGATTGATAGTGAAGCGAAGCCCTACGCGTTGGTCAACTGCTACACAGTTTTTAATACCATTCATAGCAGCTTCAAAAGCTCCAGCTTTTCCGCGAAATTTATCATTTACTTCACGAAGACCATCTAAAGAAATGCCCACATAACCTACACCAATATCTTTGATTTTGCGAGCTACTTCTGGTGTAATCAAAGTACCATTAGTAGATAATGTAGGACGTACACCTTTTTTCGCTGCATAGTCTGCAAGTTCAAAGAAATCTGGACGAATTAATGGTTCTCCACCAGAAAATAATAATACTGGCACATTGAAATCTGCTAAATCATCAATGAATTGTTTTGCTTCTGCTGTAGTCAATTCATTTTGATATTTTTTAGCATCAGAACTCATATAACAATGGCGACATTTTAAATTACATGTACGTGTAGAGTTCCAAACTACTACTGGTCCCATGCCTTCTCTTACGCCATTTCTTGCTTTATGAGCATTATCTGTATAACGAAGAGAGTCTCCAAAATATTCTGTTGCAAATAATAATTTCGTTACGCTTATCAAGTTATTTCACCTATTCCTTATTTTAATTCTAGTTTATACAAGCAAATATTTATATATTCAATATATGTATAAGTAATTATGAACGACATTCACATTTACAATATATTTATAATAACAATATAAAGGTTAAAGGTCAATAAAAAGCTTTTATAATAATTTTTCTATTTTGACCAAAAAAATATCTTTTTATCCCCATATATTCTACAGAGATAAAAAGATATTTACATCTTAATAATTTATTCTTTTTTTACCAGCGACTAAACGTTTTAAAGAATTTACTTCACGTGTAAGTCTATTGATAGCTTTTACTAAAGCAGCTACTGGATTTGCTTGTTCTACAGTTTCTACTTTTTCCACTTTTTCTACTTTAGAAATGCTTTCTTCTTTTGCTTTAACTACTGGTTTTACTTCGATATTTTCTTTTTTCTGTACTGGTGTTTCATCTACATTTTGTACAATTTTACGAGGACGACCTCTTCTTTTCTTTGCTACTTGTTCATTTGCTTTTACTTGTGTTTCTACTTTTTCCACCTTAGTCTCCACTTTTGTTTCTACTGCTTTTTGTGCATTTTTAGGTGGACGGCCTCTTCTTTTTTTCTGTGGTGCTTCTTCTTCTTTTACTTCTTTTTTAACCACAGGTTCAGCTAATTTTATATTTTGCGCCATAGCAGCAATTTTATTTACACGTTTTTTAACTGTTTTTGCTTTATTTTCTGTAGTTTCTTGTGATACAACTTCTGGATTTTTACGAGGACGACCGCGTTTTTTCTTTGGCATATCCACTGTATATTCTTCTTTTTTTGTTTCTGTTACTGTTTCTACCACAGGATTTTTACGAGGACGACCTCTTCTTTTTTTTGTTGGTTCACTATTCATTATTTTTTCTTCCTTTGTTTCTACTGATATATTTTCTTTAGTATCTATGATTAATTGACCATCAGCATATAATTTTCTCCATCTTGCTGAAGCTCTTTCTATGCGTTTATTGCCTAAAATTGATGGGTCAAAACCTGCTTCAATAAAAATTTCTGTAGGTTTTTTCCCTGCTAAATAATTTTTTACATAATAAGATTTAAATGCTTCTGTATAAATAATTCTTGTTTTTTCTACTGACTCTACATTAGGGTTTTTACTGAGAATTTTTCTTTGTTCTTCGGTAAATACTTTTGCTGCCAATTCATTTCGCCTCTTTCATATGTATATATCTTATTTATAATCATAATATATACCATTGATAAATTCAATATATTATGCTAAAAAATCCCCCTAAAATTTTCCAATTAGTCCTAAAATAAGCCCTAATACACCAGAACCAGCCAAAATTTTTATAATTCCCACTTTTTTTCTAACAGCAATAAAAGCTACAATTAATACAAATAAACCTAAATAATCAATATCTGCTACATTTATTGGCATTTTTTCTGTATTGAACAAAGCTAAAAATATAAAACTCATACCAGCAGAACAAATTAATGCTACAACAGCTGGTCTTAAGCCATTTAATATACCTTTAATCACCCCAATATTTCCATATTTAAAAAATAATTTCGCTAAAATAATACCTAAAATAAACGATGGCGTTACAAATCCCAATGTTGCCACAATAGCACCTAAAAACCCTGCTACTTTCATGCCGACAAAAGTCGCTGCATTAATACCGATAGGACCAGGAGTCATCTGAGAAATTGTAAAAATATCTATAAATTCACTAATGCTAAGCCAGCCATGCACATCTATTACTTGTGCTTGAATTAGTGGCATAGAAGCATATCCACCGCCAACACAAAATAAACCTACTTGAACAAAGCTCCAAAATAATTCTAAATAAATCATGGTAAAAATCCTTTGCTATTTTTCTATCACTAAATTAATTATTTTAATTATATTTTTTATCCCGCATCAAAATTAAACCAATAATTCCATCAATAACGATTAAATACATTACATTTATATCCGTAAAAAAGCTCATACCAAAGGTAAAACAAATAATAAATAAGGATAATATATATTTTTTCTTTAATTCTTTTTTCAATAAATCGTAGGCTACATTGATAATCAATGCTGTAGCACCACATTGCATACCTTTTAATAGCAATTTCACATATGGATTTGTAGCAAATAAATTGTAAAAAATACAAATTAAAGATAAAGTGATAAGCGGTGGCAATACAGTAGCTAGTAAAGCTGTCAAAGTTCCTTTTACGCCACGCATTTTATATCCCAAAATTACAGCAGAATTAATCGCCACTACCCCTGGCATAGATTGAGCTATAGCTACTAAGTCTAAGGCATCTTTTTCTTTTATCCATTTATATTCATCGACATATTTTGCCTTCAATAGCGGTATGATTACAAAACCGCCACCCACAGTAAAAGCACTGATAATAAATGTGGATTTAAATAATTTCCAATAAAAATTCTCTGCCTTTTCCATTTCAACATTCCTTTTACATAAAATAAAGAAATCACTATTATCGATTGAATATACAATAATAGTGATTTCAAATTAACTTAAAATACTATTTAAAAAACAGCTTTAATTTCACCAATGATATCGCCACGATGATTTTTCAATACAGGTGGATACATTGACAATAATTTATTATATTCTTCTTCATTAATATAATTAAAATGTTTGAGCATTGCAATTACCATTGGAGTTACTGCTGCATAGCTTCCATCTTCGATTTTAAAAGCCATACCAGATTTTAATTCACGAGAAGCTAAGCAATATACTGCATCTGCACCAATTTTAGCCAATACTCGTCCATTTGTTACTTCTGCTACTGCTTTATCAATTCTACCTGTTCCAGAAACCATCTGCGGATATGCACACATAGCATCACGAATTTTTATCGCAGCTTCTGTGTATTCGCCCCAATTTCCTTCTTCTGCATTCATCAAGCGAGCATAAGCATATGCCATTTTATCAAGTGGTAAATAAAATACAGGCACACCACAACCATCAATACCAATATCCAATTCATCTTCAGGAATACCAGCTGACATAGCTACTATTTGATGAATAATTTTTTGAGCCTCATGGTCTGGTTTTATATAATCTTCCACTGGTATATTCAACAACTGACAAAGAGCTATGATTGCTGAATGTTTACCAGAACAAGGATTATGCAATGCTGATGGTTTTAAATTATTTTTTACTAATTCTTTGAAAGCTTTTCCACTCATAGGACGAGCAGAACCACAGTTTAATACTTCTTCAGTTAAACCTAATTTATGCAAAATAGATTTTACTGTTTCTACATGAATATCTTCACCGCTATGAGAAGAAGCAAGTATTGCTAATTCTTGTTGTGTTAAATTATATTTTTCAACGCCACCTAATTTTACAAACTGTAATAATTGAAAAGGTTTCGCTGCACTGCGCCAAAACATTGGTAGGTGAGCATTGCCTACTTTATCAATAATATTGCCATCAACGCCAACACAAACAGCATCGCCTCGATGAATATTTTCTACATATTTTCCTCTTGTGTAATGTAATAATTCTACACTCATTTTCTCACCTCAATAATAAAATCTTTAGATTATATTTTATCATACCATAGCACTTTATTTTTTTGTAGTAATTTATTGATTTTAAAATATCTAGCTTCTATAATTAATATGCATAGAAAAATTTTAAAAATGTGAGTTGAATGTAATGGAAATAGCTTTAATTGCTTTTTTAGCCTTCGTCATTGATTGCATAATTGGCGACCCTAATTCTAAATATCATCCTGTAGCTTTGATGGGAAAATTAATTGATATCCTCGATAAATTATTGCGTAAAGATAATGCTACTGAACCTACAAAATTAGTCTGTGGCTTTATTTTGGTGGCTATATTATTGTGCTTTAGCTATGGCATAACTTATGGCATAATCACACTTCTTGATATATTTAATTGTCCTAGTTGGCTCAATATCTTTATCCAGGCTGTAATCTTAAGCTTTATGATTTCACCAAAATCTCTAGCTAAAGCAGGCAAAGATATTTATGATGAATTAATCAATCACAATCTTGATGAAGCTCGCAAAAAAGTAAATTATATCGTAAGTCGCGATGCCAATCGCATGAATGAACAAGATATCACTCGTGCCACTGTAGAAACGGTAGCGGAAAATATTGTAGATGGTATTATCTCACCTTTATTTTATTTCTTTATCGGTGGACTACCACTCGCTGTACTTTACCGCATGAGCAATACCATGGACGCTATGATTGGCTATAAAAATGATAAATATCTTTATTTTGGCAGAACAGCTGCCCGCATTGATGATGTTTTGAATTTCATTCCTGCGCGCATAACAGGACTTTTATTAATCATTGTAGCTTTTTATTCAAAATTAAATGCCAAAGGCGCTTTAAAAATGATGATGCGTGATGCTAAAAAACATCCTAGCCCTAATGGTGGTTATACAGAAGCTACAGTAGCTGGCGCACTAGATATTCGCCTAGGCGGTATAAACTATTATTTTGGTCGTCAATCTTTCCGAGCTTATATGGGCGAAGCTATCAATGAGTTAAATGCTCAACATATTCAACAAACCATAAAATTAATGTACAATGTTTCTACTTTATTTTTAATCATTATGTGCATTGGTTATATCATAATCACAAAATATCAAGAACTTAGTCTCTAAATCATAAGTAGGTGAATAATAGATAATGCAAGATACTCAATATAAAAAAGGATTAGTAATCGTTCACACTGGAAACGGAAAAGGAAAAACTACAGCAGCTTTAGGGCTTGCAATCCGTGCATGGGGCGAAGGCTTAAAAGTTTTAATTCTCCAATTCATCAAAGGCAGTTGGAAATATGGCGAATTAAAAGCCTTAGCCAAATTTGCTCCAGATATCACAGTGAAACAATGCGGTGAAGGTTTTACTCGCCGAGGCAATACAGATATAAAAATCCATCAAGAAGCTGCTAAAAAAGCACTTCAAGAAGCCAAAATGGAAATGATAAGTAATAAATGGGATATGATTATCTTAGATGAAATAAATTATGCTATTGATTTTAATTTAGTCGATTTAAAAGATGTCTTAGATTTAATCGCCGAAAAACCTGCTGATTTACATCTCGTTATGACTGGACGAAACGCTAAAGAAGAAATCATTCAAAAGGCTAATTTAGTAACGGAAATGAAAGAAATCAAACACCCTTATAAAGAAGGCATCAAAGCCCAAAAAGGTATTGAATTTTAAATTTAAATAAAAATGCACTCCAAGGAAAAATTTTCCCATTGGAGTGCATTTTTTAATTTTTTATCTTACCTAAAATGCGATTGCAAATAATAAATAATACAATCATATATAAGCATAAAATACCAATAGATAATATGGAAATCTCTTGATTATGTGTGATAGCACGCAACAAAGTCGATGTATGCGTCAATGGCAAAGCTTCAATAAAATAATGCAGTAATAATGGCAATTTATCCGTAGAGAAAAATGTGCCACATAAAAATGACATCGGCAATAAAATATACGTATTAAATCTTGCCATATCTTCAAAAGTCTGTACTGTCATTGCTGCTGAAAAACCAATTTCAGCAAAGATGATACAATTTATAATCAATATGATTATAAATAATGGCGTAATCGCAAATTTTGCACCAAATAAATAAGCTAAAACAACGATAATAGCCGAAGAAATCATGCCACGAAGCACAGCAGCCAAAATCTTTCCTGCTACAAAAGCTATTGGTCGAATAGGTGATACTAAATATTCCTCTAAAGATTTATGATATATGCGCTCTGCATGTACAGGAGTTAAACTATTAAAAGCTATATTCATGGAATTCAAAGCCAAAATCCCTGGAACTAAAAAATCTAAATACGAACCAGTCCCTGTATTAATACTTCTACCTAAGCCCCAGCCAAAAGCCACCATATATAAAATAGGTGCTACCATACGGCTTAAGATGAATTTTATCATACGATGTTTCAAGACTACCCAGTCTCGCCAAAAAACAGTCCAAATATCATATAGCATAATCAGCTCACCGTCCTTCCTGTCAATTCTACGAAGACATCTTCTAAATTGGAATGACGTATAGTTGTCGCTACATCTAAAGTTCCAGCAAAATCTGCGCATTCTTTACGAGAATTAAAGAATTTATACTCTCTAGACTCTTCGCTATCCCATTCTACAACATATTTGCCAATTTGCTCACAAAGAGCCTTTGGCGTATCCAATTTTATTAAACTACCTTTATTTAAAATAGCCACTCTATTGCATAGATTTTCTGCTTCTTCAATGTAATGCGTAGTCAAAACTACAGTAACACCATCTTTTGGCAATCGACGTATTAAATCCCAAATACGTCGGCGCACCTGTGGATCTAAAGCTACCGTTGGCTCATCTAAAAATAAAATTTTAGGATTATGCATCAAAGCTCGCACAATCAATAAACGCCTTTTCATACCGCCAGATAGACTTTTTACCTTATCATTAACTCTATCTTGAAGCTCTACATAATTTAATAATTCTTCAATGCGAGCATGGCGCTGACTTTTGGGAATGTGATGTAATCTTCCATGTAATTCCATATTTTCCCAAACAGTCAAATCCTGATCAAAATTTATATGTTGCGGTACTACTCCTATATATTTTTTTACATTTAATTCGTCGCTGAATATATCTTTTCCCTTATATAAAATTTCTCCAGCTGTAGGCTTTGTTAGCATTGTAAGCATGCGAATAGTCGTCGTCTTACCTGCTCCATTTGGCCCTAAAAGCCCAAAGATTTCGCCTTCATCAATCGTCAAATTTAAATCTTTTACAGCCGTTTTTTCTATATTTTTACCTTGTTTATTTTTAGAAACAAAATTTTTCTTTAGGGATTTTATTTCAAGCATATTTATTCCCCTTATTATATTAATTTTTAACTAAAGATACTGGAAAAATTATTTTATCTTCTGGATTTTGATAGTTTTGATACATCTTAGCATTCACACCGAATACTTTAGCTAAATTTTCTACATCAAGCACAGTATTTGGCTCACCTTGCTCAAATACATGTTTATCTTTCAAGATAACTATATCATCAGCATACATACGAGCATGATTTATATCGTGTAAGACCATAATCACTGTCATTTTTTCGCGTTTATTCAATTCATCTACTATCTGCATGACTTCTATTTGATGAGCAATATCTAAATACGTAGTTGGCTCATCTAATAATAAAATCTTTGGCTGTTGAGCAAGTGCCATTGCAATCCATGTACGCTGTCTTTCACCGCCAGATAAAGTGCTGACTAAGCGATGAGAAAAAGATGTAATATGTGTTTTTTCCATTGCTTCTTCAATAATCGCTTGCTCTTTTTTACTATTCAATGATTTAAACATAGAACGATAAGGAAATCTGCCATAACTAACAAGCTCTTTTACCGTCAAATCTGTTGGTGTTGTCGCTCCCTGTGGTAATATTGCCATTTTCTTCGCTAGATTTTTTCTAGATAAATGCAAAATATTTTCTCCATCAATCAAAATTTCGCCTTTATACTGACGATTTAATCCTGAAATAGCTTTCAATAAAGTCGATTTACCACAACCATTTGGCCCTATGATAGCTGTCTTTTTTTCAGCTTTAAAATCAATATTAATTCCATCTAAAATCAATTTATCATATATTTTTATCATTAAATCAGATACTTTTAAATTAACCATATTAAAGCTCCTTTCTAAGTAAAAATAAAAAGAATGGAGCTCCCAATATCGCCATGAAAATTCCCACAGGTAATTCCAATGGAGCAAAAGCTACACGGGCAAAAGTATCGCTATAAGTAACTACAGCTATCCCCAAAAGTGCCGACGAAGGTATCAAATAGCGATAATCTGAACCTACAAGCAAACGAGCTGTATGTGGCACTATAAGTCCTACAAAACCTAATAAACCTGCTACAGATACAGCACTTGCTGCCAATAATGCTCCTATAGCAGTCAAATAAATGCGTGTTAATTCTACATTAACCCCTAGAGCCTTTGCTATATCATCACCCAATTGCAAAATATTTAAATGGCGTGAACCCAACATTGCTAAAATAAATCCAATTAAAGCATAAGGCCAAATAATATCTACATGTGGCCATGAACGAGCCGATAAGCCCCCTACCATCCACATCAAAGCACCATGTATTCTATCACTATATAAAACTAAAATAGCGGAAATACCTGCACCTAAAAATGCTGATACTGCCACCCCTGCTAAAATAATACGCAACGGTCTTATACCATTTTTCCATGCCAATAAATAAATGCAAATAGCTGCAATCATAGCACCAACAAAAGCTATAGGCGTTATTAGATATTCCATAGCAGGAAATAATACAATCACTAAAATACCTGTAAGCCCTGCCCCAGAAGAAATCCCTATAATATGTGGATCAGCTAAAGGATTTTTCATCACAGCTTGTAAAATAGCTCCTGCCATAGCCAAATTCATGCCTACTAATCCTGCTACTATCGTTCTTGGCAATCTAATATTATATAAAATCTGCTGATGAGGACTATTTACACCATCGATAAAAATATTTTTCAATTCACTTATTGGAATAGCTACTGCTCCACTTATTATACTGCATATAATGCCCGAGCAAGCTAAAATGGCGAATACTATCATCATTAGTATTCGCCATTTATTAATCGCTATGCCAAATTTTGTGGTTTGTAAAACTTCTTGTTTTTGCATAGTCATATCAATTCACCATCAATTAAATTTATCTGGATAAACAAGCTTAGCCATAGCTTCAACCGCTTCTGGATAATGAATGCCTGGACTTAGTAAAAATAATTCCTGTGGCAAGAAATATACTTTCTTTTCTTTTACTGCTGGAAGAGTCTGCCATGCTGGATTATTTTCTATATTCTCCATCATAGATTTCTTTATAGTTTCTAGTTTTCCCATACTTGTAACAAAGATAACATCTGGATTTGCTGATACTAATGTTTCCAAACTATATGGCGCAGAAGTTGGATTGCTTTCCAGTGGAGTCAATCCCTTAGCAATATTTTCAAATTCCAAAATCTCTGCCGTTGAACCTGCAATACTACCTTCTAATTGTACAGTTACATTTTGAGCTGTACTATGTAGTATCGCTATACGTTTATGTTCATTTGGCAATTTGGCTTTTATTTCTGCTATTTTATTATCCATATCTTGTATCAAAGTTTTGGCTTTATCGGTATTTCCTGCAATCTGTCCTAAAACATCTACAGTATGTTTTACTTGGTCATACGTACGCATTTCAAGAACAACTACAGGAATACCATTTTCTTCAAATGTAGATACAAATTTATCATTCATACCCTTATAAGCAATTACTAAATCTGGTTGAGCTTCTATTACTTTCTCAATATTAATATTATAGACATTTCCTACTTGTGGTAGATTTTCATCTTCTTTGGGAATACCTGTTTTTGCTGATACCCTAGCCACTATTTTTCCATCAACAGCATGAAGTGGCTCTAAAAAAGATGCTGATAATGGTACTATTCTTTCTGGTTTTTTCGTCAAAACTACTTGTCTATCAGCATCATCTGTAATAGTTAAATAACTATCAGTTCCACTCGAAGCATTTTTTTCCTCTGTTTGACTACCACAACCAACTAATATTACTGAAAAACATATTACTAAAGCTAATATACAAAACAAACCATTTAATTTTTTCATAGTAACATTATCTAAGGCAATTAAATACCTTTACTCCTTCTAGTCAAAATAGTTGATAAATAATTTAATTTTTTATCTTTTTGAGCTTGTAAGTCATTTATAATTTCTTCATCTGGAAGACCACAACGGCTTACAAGTACAGCATTATCCACCATATCATTTTCAGCTAAAGCATCTACTACTTCAGGATAATTTTTATACACTTTCATCATTACCACATTATTAGAAACAGCTAAAGCTTTATCAATAGTTTCTTTATCAGCAGTTGCTGGAATTACACTGATGATATCATTGCCTTCAACTAAAGGATAACCTAATTTACTACCAATCGCACAAAATGCTGGCACACCTGGGATAGTTTCAATATTTATATCTTTTTCTTTTGCTAAAAGACGATATACATAAATATATGTACTGTAAAACATTGGATCGCCTAATGTTAAAAATACTACATTTTTTCCAGCTTGTAATAAAGCTAAAATCTCTTCTTTATTTTTCTGCCATGCATCAGTAGTTTCAAAATTAACTACCATTGGAAAAACTTGATATACAATTTCAATATCATCTTTTAAATAAGGTTTAGCTATGCTTAAAGCTACGCTACCATCTTTTTTTTCTGTTTTTGGTGCAATGAGTACATCAGCTTTTTCAATAGCTTTAATAGCTTTCATTGTCAATAATTCTGGGTCTCCAGGACCTACACCAATACCATAAAAAGTTCCTGCCATGATTAAAAATCCTCCTGCATAAAAAGGTATGTGACAAAATTTGCCACATACCTTACTGTATTACATTTTGCATATTTTAGTAGAAACTAAATTACTTAATAAAATAATGCTCTTATTTATTTTACACTTGGCATATAAAAGCGTCAAGCATACAGGATTTATTCAAAATCTATTATTTTTCTGCTTCAAGAGCGTTCCATGCTTCATTTGCTCTATCTACAAATAATTGACGAACGTTTTGGTTTTCACCAAGACCATGAATGTATGCGTCTACTTTAATACCTTCTTTTTCTAAGATGGATTTATGAGAATCTTCTTCTGCACCAGCCATATCATTATTTGCATGATCACCTGCAACCATCATAAGAGGCATCATTGTAACATGATTGATACCTTTTGCTTTTAATTGAGGAATAATATCTTCAAGAGATGGCCAGCCTTCAACTGTATAAATCATTACTTTACCATCATAAAGTTTATTTAAACGATCTTGCATTACAGAATAATAAGCATTAGATGGATCTGGTGTACCATGTGCCATCACTAATACTGCATCTTTTTTACCTAATTTTGGCATTTGAGAACCAATTGCTTGCATTACTGCTTCAACGTCATCTCTTTGACCTTCTTGACCCATCCAATACATAAGAGGTGTACCAATAGTCATTTTTTTGAATTGTGTTTTATAGATATCATATACAGCTGTTTTATAAGCATATTCCATACCAGGAATGATATCTAAGGAAGTAAGTGCTATACGATTATAGCCTTCAGCTTTTAATTGAGCTAATGCTTCTTCTGGTGTAGGAATAGTAATACCTTCATTTGCTTTTACACGGTCAATAATAATATGAGAAGTAAATGCTAATACAACTTTTGTATTTGGATGTGCTTTTTGAATTTCTTCTACAGTAGCTTCAATTGTTTTTGCACGAGTATCTTTGTATGTTGTACCAAAGCTCATTACTACAATAGCATCTTTATTTGGAGCTTTTTGAAGTTCTGCATCAGTTGTATTATATGTACGTACACCGATTTCAGAAGCTTGTAAAAGTGCAGGAGTTGCTGTTTTTACTTCTGGATTTAAACTATATCCTGCTGCAAAAGATGTTGCAGATACTCCTGTTAAAGCTACACATGCCATAGATGCGATTAACATTTTTTTCCAATTAGATTTCATAATATCGTTCCTCTCTTAATTTATTTATAATGTCCTAAATTTGATATTTAAATAAATATTAAATACTTCATCTATTCGATTATAAAGTCATTATTGAGTATCACTTATTTCCATGAGAATATTATGGCTTATAGATAAAAAAAATCTCTACAAAATAAATATTCTTGTAGAGATAGTGTTTACTATAATAAATCTCCTACCTATCTCTCGCAGGTCATAACGGTGATTGACAAATAGGCAGTTCTTCTGACTCAAGTTCATCGCTTCTTCAAGCCTTCCCAAGAAATATCTCAGTGACATAAATTTGAAGTTGCTCACTTTCACAGCGGCGGGACCGTAGCAGCTTTTACTGCTTTCTCTATTAAGCCCAAAAGGGGCACCTATTCCACTCAATAAATATAAAATTGTTAGAAAAATAATTTCATTTTTACAATAACACTTAAGAATATATCTGTCAAGACATTATTTATGTTCATCTACCATAGTCTCTGTAGCCAAACCAAATTTAGTTATCCCCACAGCTTTAAATTTATCTAATAATGCCATAATTTTTCCATAATCTACATTTTCATCAGCACGAATTACTACAGCAAAATTATTATTTTCTTCATATTTTTCTTTTGCACCTTGAAGTAATGTATCTTCATCTATCAATTTATTTTCTAAATACAAAGTGCCATCAGCTTTCATAGTGACTAAATAATTAACATTTGTCTGACTTTGGGCATTTTGCACCTTAGGCATATTTACAGGAATAGTTTTTAAATCCACCATGTATAGCGTGCTGAGCATAAAAAATACCAATAAGAAAAACATAATATCAATCATTGGTATAATCATGACTTCAGGCTTAGAAAACGCTCTTCTATCTTTTAAACGCATTGTTATTCACCTCTAGTTATATAACCTTCAATTAGTGAAAAAACCTGTTCCATATCAGTTACGATACGGTCTATTCTCTGCACAAAATATGCATGAATAGCCAAAGAAACAATAGCTACACAAAGTCCTGTAGCTGTTGCGATTAATGCTTCACCTACACCCCCAGTGATAGCAATAGCTTGACCTTCTTCTAAATTAAATACGCTAAAAGCTGAAATCATACCAATTATTGTCCCCAATAAACCTAACAAAGGAGCCATAGTGACAATTACATTTAAATAATAAAGTCTTTCTCTAAATTTAGAAATACTTATCCCTGATTGAACTTCCAACAACATCATCAAATTAATATTTTTATTTTGCATTTTATTGAAAGCAAAATCGACTAAAGAAGCTAAATCCCCCTTGCTATTTTGTGCTAAATTTCTAGCTTCTTCAATTTTATTATTAATCATCAATTTATAAAAATTCTGTGCAAAAGCTCTTCCTGAATCAGCTTTCATAAAATATAATAAACGTTCTATACCAATAGTGATAATAAAAATTGAGCATATTAATAATATGTACATTACTAATCCGCCCTTATGAAAATACTCTACACCTTGCATCAATAAGTCCATGAAAAGACCTCCTATAAAAATCTCACTTCTTGTATTATAATTTATTCATACTAATAATAAGCTTATCAAATATAGCTGTCAAACCTAAAATCAAAAAAATTAACAATTAAGGAAGTGCTTTTATGTTTACTACAAAAGTCCAAGTCGCCCATCATGATATGCAGGATTTTATTTCTAATTATCAAGACATAGACAAATTTTTGACTTATTGCCAACAATGTAATAATTATAATCATAAATGGTCTTGTCCACCACTTAGCTTTAATCCTAAAACTTATTTGAGCCAATATAAATCTATTTATTTAGTGGCTGTACAAATAAATTACAGTGAAGATACTATAAATAGCTTAACTACTAAAGAAGAAATTAGTACATTTACTCGCAAAACTTTGCGCAAACTAAAAAATGAAATAGCTACTGCTCTATTGAGTTTAGAAAATGATAATATAATTTCCCTATCTTCTGGTGGCTGTAGTTACTGTTGCAAATGCAGTAGAACTGTTAATCAACCTTGTAAAAAACCAGATAAAATGCGTCATTCTCTTGATTCTTTTGGTGTAGATTTAGGAAAAGTAATGGAAGATATATTTAATATAAAATTACTTTGGGGTTTAGATAAATTACCAAAATATCACGTATTAATTCATGCTTTAATCTCTAACGAAACTATTTCTGCTACAACTATATCTGACATAATAAGCAAAAACAGCGTATAACTATAATAGTTATACGCTGTTGTTTTAAAAAATATTCTTTCCCCCTCAGTTAAGGGAAAATATATAAAGTTATGGGGGAAAGAGAGAGAGTTAACAAATTATTTTAATTTCCACATAATGTCGGAAAGCATGAGCTGATCTTTAAATTTATCCATATCTAAGTCTTTAGTGATATGAACGAATTCAATACCCATCATATTAGCCCAATCGCGAAGTTGTTCAGCAGTTACAGTGTAGCTGATAACGCTATGATGTGCACCACCTGCTAAAATCCAAGCTTCACCAGCTTCTTCAAGGCTTGGCATTGGTTTCCACATTACACGAGCTACAGGAAGATTTGGCATTGGCATAATAGGTTTTACGCATTCTACATCGTTAACGATAAGACGCATTCTACCACCCATATCTACAAGAGTAGCTACAATAGCACCGCCTGCTTTACCTTCAAATACAAGACGAGCTGGAGCATCTTTGCCACCAATTCCAAGTTCATGAACTTCAATTTTTGGAGTTCCTTCTGCAACGCTAGGGCAAACTTCGAGCATATGTGCACCAAGGTTATAGCTATCTTCGCCATCTTTACCGAAATGATAAGTGTAGTCTTCCATTAAAGCAGTACCTTTATCAACGCCCTGTGCCATAGTTTTCATAACTGCAGTGAGGCAAGCAATTTTCCAATCACCTTCTGGACCGAAACCATATCCTTGACCTGTTAAATCTTGAGTTGCAAGACCTGGAAGTTGATCCATACCATAAAGGTCTTCAAATGTATTTACAAAACCATCTGCTTTGTTATCTTCTAAGAATTTTTTGATAGCAACTTCAACTTTTGCTTGATAACGTACAGATGCAATGTTATCTGTATTCATTTCATATTTAGTTTGATATTCAGCAACTTGAGCATCAATTTGTTCTTCAGTTACTGCGTTGATGTACTGTACTAAATCTCCTACTGCATGAGTATTTACAGACCAACCAAATTTGATTTCTGCTTCTACTTTATCGCCTTCAGTAACAGCAACATTTCTCATGTTATCGCCAAAGCGAATAACTTTTAAATCAGCACTAGCGATTACGCCAATTGCAGTACGCATCCAAGTTGCGATTTTGTTTTGAACAGCTTCTGTTTCCCAATAACCAACAACAATTTTACGAGCAAGACGCATACGAGTACCAATGAAACCATGTTCACGGTCACCATGTGCAGACTGATTTAAGTTCATGAAATCCATATCGATTTCTTCATTTGGAATTTCTCTATTATATTGTGTATGAAGGTGAAGATATGGTTTTTGTAATTTTTTAAGACCTCTAATCCACATTTTGGATGGGGAGAAAGTATGCATCCATGTGATAATACCAGCACAAGTATCATCATAGTTTGCATCCATTACAAATCTATCGATTACTTCAGCAGTAGTACCTACAGCTTTAAATTCAATTTTTGCAGGAAGTTTGCCAGAAGCATTTAAGCCTTCTACCATTTTTTTAGCGTCTTCTTCAACAGCTTTTAAAGCTTCTGGGCCATATAAGAACTGGCTACCTACGATAAACCAAAATTTGTAGTCTTGTAATTTTTTCATAAAAAAACAACTTCTTTCCTTAAAAATATAACTTATATTATTACTTGCAAATAATTCTATTATAATCTGTTGTATATTTAATATTACCATTTGTTTGAAAATTGTAATATATAATTGTCATACAACATGGTTTTATTATAGCATGTATGTTATACAAATTTCAATAGGCAAAAACATAAAATTTATAAAAATTTTTTCAATCTTTTCAACAATTCCACTATATAAATAATTTTTATAGTCATCTTTATCTATATAAAGGAAATTATTTTTTGCCAATCTTTTTCCTAAATAAAAAAATTCAAAAAAATTTAAAATTATTTGCAATAAGCACTTGTCAAATAAAAAAAACTATAGTACAATTCTTTTTGTCAACATATCATACAACTTCATTAAATTGTTTAAATTAGTATGATATTTATAATTGTCTGTTAATTTTATAATAAAGAAAAGGTAGGTTTTATCTCATGTCCACAGCTATTGACACTGAAGCGCTTCAACAAAGTAAACATATGCGCAAATTAGTATCTGTTGCAGCCGGTATGGCTGGTTTGTTGTTTGGTCTTGATATTGGGGTAATCGCTGGTGCATTGCCATTCATTACAGACCAATTATCACTCACAAGCCAAATGCAAGAATGGATCGTAAGTTCTATGATGTTTGGTGCGGCTATTGGTTCTATTATTACTTTATGGATTTCATCTAAATTAGGTCGTAAAAAATCTATTTTAACAGCAGGTCTCTTATTTATTATTGGTTGTTTTGGTTCTTCATTCGCTCCTAATTATGAAATTTTATTAATCTCTCGTATAATCTTAGGTTTCTCCATTGGGGTTGCTTCTTATGTAGCGCCACTTTATCTTTCTGAAATGAGTGAAAAAGAACATCGTGGTCGTTTGATTTCCATGTATCAGCTCATGATTAACTTCGGTATCGTTATTGCATTTATCTCTGATACACTTCTTGCTCCAACAGAAAGCTGGAGACTTATGCTTGGTATCATCAGTATCCCTGCATTCTTATTAATAATCGCTGTTGCTAAATTACCAGATAGCCCACGTTGGCTCGCTTCTAAAGGTTTTACAACTGAAGCTCAAAAAGTACTTAACGTTCTTCGTGGTAACAAAGAAAAAGCTCATGAAGAACTCCAAGATATCACAGATAGCTTAAAAGTTAAACAAGCTGGTTTCTCTTTATTCAGAGCAAATAAAAATGTTCGTCGTGTTGTTTTCCTTGGTATGTTCTTACAGTTCATGCAACAATTCACTGGTCAGAACATCATCATGTATTATGCTCCAAAAATCTTCAGTCTTGCTGGTTTTGAAAGCCACACAGACCAAATGTTTGCTACTATCTTAGATGGTATGACATTCGTTATCTTCACTTGGATTTCCATGCAGTTCATCGATAAAACTGGTCGTAAAATCGCACTTAAAATTGGTTTCGGTATCATGGCTTTAGCTCTTATCGTTCTTGGCTGGTGCCTCATGCAGTTTGAAGGCGGAAATACAGCTCAATGGATTTCTTACACTGCTGTTGGTATGACAATTCTTTCCATCGCTGGTTATGCTATGAGTGCTGCACCTGTTATCTGGATTTTATGCTCTGAAATTCAACCTCTTAAGAGCCGTGACTTCGGTATAGCTTGCTCTACTACTACAAACTGGGTATCCAATATGATTATCGGTGCTACATTCCTTTCCCTTCTCGAAGGTATTGGTTCCGCTCAAACATTCTGGTTATATGGTATTTTGAACGTAATCTTCATTTTCTGCACAATCTACATTGTTCCAGAAACAAAAGGTGTTTCTCTTGAAAAAATTGAAAGCAATCTTATGGAAGGTAAAAAACTTCGCGATATTGGTTGCTAATGTTGCTAATAATGAGATAAGTTCAAGGAGGAAAATATTATGTTAATTACAATAGGTCGTCAATATGGTGCTGGCGGACGCGAAGTAGCAGAAATTCTAGCTAAAGAACTTCAAATCCCTCTTTATGATAGAAAATTAGTTGCTTTGATTGCTGAACATCTTGAAAAAGGTTGTAAATTAGAAGAATTAAATCTCACTTATACTAATCTTTATGGTGATGAATCTCCATATGAACATATCTTTGATAATGTTGTTCAAAATGATGATATGTTTATGTTTAAACCTCAATCTAACGCTATAAAACAATTAGCTGATTATTATAAATCTGGTATTTTTGTAGGTCGTTGTGCTAATTATATCTTAAATGACTATAATGCTTATAGCTTCTTTATCGTTGCTGACGATGATTTCAGAACTACTAGAGGTCAACTTGTTTATCATAAATCCTTATCTGAATTAAAAAAAGAAGACCAAAAACGTGCTTCTTACTATAATTACTATACAGGACTTAACTGGGGCGAACCTAAAGATTATGATTTAATAATCAATGTAGCTCGTACAGGCATTGAAGGTGCTGTAAAAGTTATTAAAGAATATGTTGCTAATAATCCTAAATAATCTTGCTTGACATCAACACTTCTTTTATGTTAAAGTATCACATCTTTTTCATAAAAGGAGTGTTTTTTTATGCCTTATGGTGTCCTAACTGATATTTTTTGTATTATTCTTGGAGGTATTATCGGTCCTAATTTGAATATTAAAATTACCAAATGCGAGCGTAAAGCCCCTAAATTTATTTATGGGGATATAAGCTCGCTAAAAAACAATGATTCGATATCATTGTTTTTTATTGTATTATATTTTTAATAGTTATATAATACTTTTATGAAATATAAATCAAATAATAATATAGTATATTCTTGTAAATATCATGTAGTATTTTGTCCTAAATATCGTAGAAAAGTGTTGAACAATGGTGTTGATGAACGATTAAAGGAGTTGATTAATAATATTTGTCAGGAGCTTCACGTCGATTTAATCGAGATGGAAGTAATGCCAGACCATGTTCATTTGCTTTTAGAAGTTGATCCACAATTTGGTATACATAAAGTTGTTAAACGAATAAAAGGAATATCTTCAAGGATACTTCGAGAAGAATTTTCATGGTTAAAATCAAGGCTACCAACATTGTGGACAAATTCATATTTTGTATCTACAGTTGGTGGAGCACCAATGTCAATTATTAAACAGTATATAGAAAGTCAAAAGCGTTCAGAATAAATAAATGATAAAAAGGCAGGTGATTGTAGTGAAGACATATTGTTTTAAATTGTATAAGGCAAAAAGGAATAAAAAACTTCATAAAGTTATTAATATAGCTGGAATTATCTACAATCACTGTATTGCTTTGCATAAAAGATATTATCGTTTATTTAAAAAATCTCTTAATATCTATAAGCTTCAAAAACATTTAACTAAACTTAAGAAAATAGGTAAATTTAGCTATTTTAAAGAAGTAGGTTCGCAAGCTATTCAAGACATAACTCAAAGAATAGACCGTGCTTGTAAATTGTTTTTTAGAAATTTAAAACATAAAATTCGTACAGCACCACCATCTTTTAAAAAGATACGAAAATATAAATCATTCACGCTCAAACAAGCTGGTTGGAAGCTTTTAAAGGGTAATATTATAGAAATTAATAAACAAAAATACAAATATTTTAAAAGTAGAGATATTGAAGGAATAGTTAAAACAATAACAATTAAACGTGATACTTTAGGTGATATATATCTTTATTTTGTTTGTGAAACTAACGAGAATAAAGTTTTAGCAAGAACAGGTAAAAGCGTCGGCTATGACTTTGGACTTAAACAGTTTTTAACTGCATCGGATAATGAAGATATAAAAGCACCTTTATTTTTTAAACAAAATGCTAATGATATAAAAAAAGCTAATAGAATATTATCTAGAAAAAAGAAAGGTTCAAATCATCGTAGATTAGCAAAAATAGCTCTTGCCAGATTGCATAAGAAAATATCTAATCAACGTAAAGATTTTCATTTTAAATTAGCAAATA
>ERZ772816.376-NODE-376-length-50849-cov-10.308324_pt1 | contig 50849 bp, 49 predicted proteins | sample MGYA00511359_ERZ772816 | MGnify/ENA primary metagenome ERZ772816 (study PRJEB29015, sample SAMEA2737710) | human gut metagenome | biome: human gut; feature: human-associated habitat; material: faeces | place: China | collected 2012 ...
ACAAGCTCCGCAAATTCTCCACGTCAGAAATACGTCTCAAAAATATGTGGAAATTTGGGAAGCGACAAATGGCAACCGAAAAGTGTTAAATTTTAGAATATGCTGGTAATTAAAGATTTACACTCGGATATTTCTGATTAGTTTTGGTTGTTCTATGGTTATAAATACATTGATCATAAAGATTGTTTGGTGTCAATTTTGCAGATAGAAGGATATTTTTAGGGAAGGTGCCATATAGCATAAAAAGGCGAGACTTGATAGCCTCGCCTTTTGTTTGGGTGGTGATTAAAAGATATTCTAGGATTAATTTTTTGTTTTAAATCCAATATGTCCACCATTATAAAAAGTTACAACATTACCAATGCTAATTTGGCCATAACCATTTATTGTTACTGTATGGTCATCGCTCATATCTGTAACGGTGTAATTACCGCTAGGAACAAAATAGAACCATATACTCATATAGGTTACACTTCCGTGGATCATATTTTTACCACCTGTTTCAGATGTGAGTTCAATCCATCCTCCGGTATATTCTGGATTTGAAGTTACTACTACTTTGCTATAACCATCAGGGGTGGTACCTTCATAAGTCATGGGATGAGGACCTATAAAACCACTAGCAGCTGTCGCTTCTGTGATTATTGCGAATAAAAGAACTGCTAAAAATAAAAATGCTCGTTTCATGATGATATAAATTAAAAGTTTAACATAGAGGAATAGGGGTTAGACCCTTATTCCTCGAATTCTTGTCCTTATTCCTTGGCCTTGAAGTTCCAGAACCAAGCTGTACCTCCTTCGCCCGCACCAGCCTCGGGAGCGCAAAGATATAGATGGTTGTCATCTGATACTAGGATGTGGTAATTATACTCGGGTGCGTTGTCCGAGTTCGGTTGGACTCCTAATAAAGGGTTTGTACCGGAGAATGACAATGTGCCGACATCCCAGCCTTCCTTGGCGACAGCTGATAGATCCCAAGAGATGGTACCACTTTCACCACGGCTCATCTCCACTTTCTTCCCATTCAATGTGAATCTCATCCATCCTTTTTCGAGGGTATCATCCGGATAACCTTTTTCAATACATTGATTATCGAAAGCTTCGTTTGTATTACCTGACGCTATATCCTCGAACTTCCACCAGTTAGGGCCGCTATCGCTCATATAACCACCATTACCCCAGTAATTAGGAGCGTCTGTAGTATCCCAAACCCACGTGCGGCTATTGTATTCCGGACCGAAGAGCTGCTTGTAGATAGAAGGAACGTCGACGTATTCATTGATTGTCACGTCTTGTGAATAAGAGACGATCGAGCCGTCCTGGTTCATAGCCCGGACGGTCAAGCTCGTGAGGGGAGGAGTGCCAATGATGGAACCCTCGGTTCCGGTGGCTAGGATGGCCCCGTCTTGATCCAATACCTGTACCGTCAGTGTGGGATTGGTGGAGAAGGTGAACTTGTTTTGTCCGGCCGTCGTTTGCGTAAGCGCTACACGGGCTTGCAGATCCGCCTCGGTTAAGTTGGCGGATATGCCCGGATCACTTTCTGTGATTGGGTCGCAGGAAACCATCATTCCTGCGATCAATGCCATTACTATATAATATATATTCTTTATCATGATTGTATATTCTGAATTAAAAAGTTATTAATTAGCCCAGCCATTGTACTCGGCGTCCGCTCCCCAACCTTCGTTCTGCTGGAGTTCACTGGAGAGTGAGATCTGGCTCTCAGGTATCTTCATGAAACCGGCGGAGGTGTTGTAGCGGGAGGCGTAACCACCATTTTGCGCCTTGTTCGTGGCTGGATTACCTGCGATGTAGATAGGCGTACCTATCTGTTTCTGCAAGGCAGCGGCGGCAATGTGCCAGCGGCGGATGTCGTTCCAACGGGTACCCTCCAAAGCTAATTCCCAACGGCGCTCGTTTTGCAGAGCTTGGAGCGAGTAGCCGATAGCCGGAAGGCCGGCACGCTCCCGCACCTTATTCATACCGGTGGCATCTCCCTTGAGCTCGGATTGCATCAAGAGAACGTCAGCGAAGCGGATCAATACCAAGTCGTGGATGTTGTCCAAGGCTTGGTTATTCGCACCTTGCGTCCAGCCATCGATTCCGTACATCTCGTTCTCGAAGGTCTTGAAGTAGCCACTCTCGTCATTGGATGTCTTGCATGCGACAGGAGACCATTTCATGGCATAGTAGTCCGTTTCCTGTACGAAGTCCGCCCAACCGCCTTTGTTATAAGCGGGTAATTTGTCCGTACGATATACGGAAGCGTCGCGACGCATGTCATTTGGTTCTGCGCTTGCCCAATCGTTCACGAAATTCGGTGCTACAGGCCCGGCTCCCCAACCTTGTCCGAAGGGGAAGGTATTTGCTACGTCTTGATCTCCGCGAAGACCGAAATGAAGCGCGTAACCATTGGCGAAAGCGATGGTAGTATTCCAACTGGCCAGCTTATTGAACTTGATGGCGAACATAGATTCTGGGTTGACGGCGTTATCATCCTCTACCCATTTCAATCCTTTTCCGGCGGTGTATTCGAAATCGTTCACCGTGCAACGGTTCGTGTAAGCCCAAAGGCTACGGAAGTCGGATGCTAAGGAATATCCGGAATTGTTCACGCAATCATCGATATAAGAGATCACTTGATCCTTCGTTAGGGTAGAGCCGTCGGCCAAGGTGACGGAGGTCAGCGGGTTGTAAGTGGCGCTGGTCAAGGCGGCTATATCTTCGCCATTCCCGTACATGCCGGTGTAGAACAACCAAGCACGGCCTAACATGGCCTCGGCGGTGTACTTGTCGACGTGTCCTGCCTCAAGGGATGACGTACCTCCACGCCATGCGGGCATGATGTCGGCGGCTGTCTTAAGGTCTAGCAAGATCTGTCCCCAGATCTCGGCGGGGCTTGCCTGTGGTACGTCGCTTGTCTGGGATGTAGTGATTAGGGGTACACGATTGTACATCGAGGCTAGCTCGTAGTAGAAATAGGCACGCATGAAGAGAGCCTCGCCCATCAATTGGTTACGTGCTTCCGTGGAAGGAAAGTCCGGACAGTTATCCAAGGTCTCTATGGCGCTGTTGGCACGGAATACGCCGGCATAACGGTCTTTCCAGAACTGGCGGGTCATGTCGGACTGATAGTTGCAGAGCAGGTCCATGGCCTGCATCAGCTTGTCGTTCGAGCCGCCCCCGCCTAGCGCGTCATCGCTGGCTAGTTGGGCGTAATAAAGGAACGATCTCTCGGGGTTGGCGCAAACGGATGCCATGCTGGCGTAAACGCCTGCTATCATCTGCTGGGCATCGTCGTACGACTCCGGGAATGTAGCGGTTGTCTTCTCTGTGTAATTGGTCGTGTCGAGCATGTCCTCACAACTGGAGAAGGCTACGGCAGCGCCCATACATATTGCATATATTAACTTTTTCATGTTGCTTTTCTCTTAAAATTTAATGTTAACACCTACCATATAAGTTCTGGGTGAAGGATAAGAACCTAAGTCGATACCTCTTGCCCAAGGATTGTCCTCGCGATAACTATCGTTCGTACCGATTTCGGGGTCCATACCCTTGTATCCCGTGAAGGTGAAGAGGTTCTGGGCGCTTACGTACAGACGTAATTGCGGCAGTGGGCAGTTCTTCCATAGGTTCTTGAAGTCGTAGCCCAAAGTAACGTTCTGGATGCGGAAATAGCTGGCGTCTTCCACGAAGATATCGGATATCTGTTGGAAGTTGACACCTGTGTTACCCGGAACCAGACGAGGATAACGATTGGAGGTTCCCTCACCGTGCCAGTACTCAAATACCTCGGAGGTGTAATTCTCCACGTTGCCGTCGGTAAACTTACGATAAGAGCGCATATTTTGTTGTCCGAAGGCCCCATAGGTGGTTACCGCTAAATCGAATCCTTTGTAACCAACGTTGAAGCTTAGACCCATCGTGATATCCGGGTGCGGGTTGCCGACTTCGGTCTTGTCGTCCTCGTTGATCACGCCGTCACCGTTCACGTCTACGAATTTCAAGTCACCCGGTTGGATAGAGCTACCTTGCAGGGAATTGGCCGCGTCACCTTTACAGTTCTTGTCTAGGTAAGCTTGTACATCGGCGGCGTTCTGCATGACACCTTCTGTCTTATAGGCCCAGAAATAACCGATCGGGTGTCCTACTTCCATACGGGATACAGGACGTGTGTTCTCGGCCAGTACCTTGTCCGGACCTAGGATGTAACCGTCTTTGTTGTTGATCTGCGTAACCTCGTTCTTGTTATGGGCAAGGTTTAGGTTCACGCCATACGTCCAGTCGCCCTTCTGGTCGTTCCAGCCTAAGCCGATCTCGACACCTTTATTTTCCACGGTACCGCCGTTGATATAAGGAGCGTTCGTTCCGTAAGAGTCTAGGATCGGGGCAACGATCAACAGGTCCTTGGTTTTCTTGTTGTACCAATCGAAGTTCAAGCTCAATCGGCCGCTTAGGAAACGGGCGTCCAGACCAAGGTCTAACTGCTCGGAAGTCTCCCATGTCACGTCCTCGTTCGGCATGATGCTGGCATAACCGCCTTGCGTGGCCGTACCCTTGTTGTTGCCGAAGGAATATTGTCCGAGGTGGTCGAACGCTACGGTCGAGAAATATTGGAAGTTATCGATATTACAGTTACCGTTCTGACCCCAGCTGGCACGGATCTTCAAGAAGTCCATCCAGTCGTGCGTGCTTTCCATGAAATCTTCATTGCTCACGACCCAACCAGCCGATACGGAAGGGAACGTACCCCAGCGTTTACCACGGGCGAAGTTCGAGGAACCATCCGTACGTAAGATCACGCTAGCCATGTATTTCTCGTTGAAGTTATAGTTGATACGTCCGAAGAATGACGCTAAGGCGTTATCCCCTGTCGGATATCCTTTGGCTGAGGTCGGTTGCGAAGCCATGCTATTGCTGATATAAGCCCGGTCCCAGTCGGAGAACAGAAGGTCGTTCGCCGTTGCCTCCAGATACTCGCCCATACCGAAACCGCTCTTCTTGAAGGATTGACCGACTAATACATCGAAGTTGTGTTTCTCGATGTTGAAGGTGTAGCTAAGCGTATTCTCGATCTGCCAGTCCCAACCAGTCGTCATGTTCTGGGTAACCTCATTGGTTAGTTTTTGATCGGTAGAGGTTAGTTTATAAGCCGGACTGTAGCCACGGTAAGAACTGGAGTTCTGTTTGTAGCTGACCTGTCCTTTATAGACGAGTCCCTTGATTGGTTGTACCTTCAAGTAGCCAACCATAGTTAATCCGTAGTTTTTGCTCTTGTTGTTTCCACGGGAGGAGTTGACCATTGCGGCGATCGGGTTACTCGTATAAGAGTTGTAGTTGAACCAACCGGCCTTGTTCAAGTCGTCATACATATAGTAATCCCCGTTCTCGTTATAGATAGGAACCAGCGGGTTGGCACGTAACATCCAAGAGATGTCGTTACCGTATTGATTACCCTCGGAGATACCGGAAGATTCATTATGATTATAGTACAGGTTCTCGCCGAATGTGATGATATCCAAGTCACCCTCTTTCCACAAAATATGTTCAGAGTTCATGCGAACCGTGAAACGTTGGTAGTCGGAAGCGACCGGCTTGCCTAGCGTACCTTCCTGTTTCGTGTAGGATACACCCGTGGAGAATTTGGAGCGTTCCGTACCACCGGCCAAGTTTAGGGAGTGGCTGGTAGTGATGGCGTTCTTGTTGCGGATTGCGTCAAGCCAGTTGGTACCCTCATCCTCGCCGCTCATGTAACGGTTGTACTGTTCTTGTGACATGTAATTCGTCCACGTGTAAGGTTGGTTACCCGTGTTGAAGTTCAGTTGGTCCATGACTGCCATGTATTCCTTTGCATTCAGCAAGTCCGGCATCTTATATACGTTCTGGAAACCTACATAGCCGTCGTAACTAACCTGTAATTTTCCCTGTTTACCCTGCTTTGTCGTGATCAATACAACACCGTTGGCCGCACGTGAACCGTAGATTGCGGCGGAAGCGGCATCTTTCAATACGTCTAAGCTCTCGATATCGGCGGGACTTAAGGAATTGATGTCGCCTTCGACGCCATCAATAATGTATAGCGGAGTCGTGCTGCCGTTCGTTCCGGCACCACGAATGTTGATATCGAAACTCTTACCCGGCTGGCCGGAGTTCGCTACGATATTGACGCCCGGGCTTTGGCTCTGCAAGGCACCTAGCGGGTTTGTCGTGTTTAATTTTTGGATATTCTCTCCCTTTACTTGAAGGGTAGCACCTGTCACCAACTTTTTCTTTTGTACACCATAACCTACTACCACTACCTCGTCCAAGCTCTGTGAGTCCTCTTTCAAGGTGATCTGTAAGTCGGATGTTTGGGCGGTTACGGGAATCTCTTGGGTCATATAACCGATGTAGGAGATCTCTATGATAGAGCCGGGGGCGGCCTCTAAGCTGAACTTACCATCCAAATCGGTTATCACTCCGTTTGTCGTTCCCTTTACGATAACATTGGCACCGATGACTTCCATTCCTGTTGCGTCTTTCACGGTACCAGTGATTCTTTTTGTTTGTTGCATGACTTCCATCGAAGTACTAGGGGCGGCTAACATTTGTGGTATGCCACCTAGCTGGAAGGCCATACATGCGCCTAAAAACAGCGTCGTTTTCTTAATTGTTGAATTCATTATTTTTTACATTAAATCATATAAGGCTAAACTAAAATTCATTTACTCAATAGGGTCATTAGCGGTTAACTGCTAAAAACATTAGATTTTCGGTCCTTCCTCATAGGCAATTGTTTTTTGTTGTTAATATGTATTGTTAATTTCTGTCGCAAAATTACGTCGGATCCCAAGTGCGTTCAAATACTATTTTATCCAAGAATAATACTTTTTTGCCGGAGTGTATTTTTAACACATCGATGGGGTAGCCGTAGGCATGAAAGCCTTTGTGACTGGTCGCAAAGATAGATGTGTGAAGGAAAAGAGAAGGGGGGATTTTGTATAGAAATAGGGGGGGATATGTATTTATCCCTGTTAAAAAGGTCTCTTATACAATGATTTTTGTCTTTTTGTAGTTATCCCGGAACTCTTTGGGAGAGCAGTTTTTCTTTTTCTTAAAGATACGGTTGAAGTTCGAGAGGTTATTGAAGCCGCAGTCATAACAAATCTCCGCGATGGATCGTTGCGTGTCCACCAGCATGCGGGCGGCGTAACCGATACGGATATCGGTGATATAGTCGGAGAGGGTCTTCCCGGTCCTCAACTTGAAGAAACGGCTGAAAGCGGAAGGGGCCATACCTACGAGTTCCGCCAGTTGGTTTAGGCGGATATCCTGTTGGTATCGTTCGTTAATGTAATTTTGTACTTTCTGGATACGACGGCTCTCGGAATGGATATCTGTTATTTTAGCGAATGAGGAGCTGGCCAATACTTTGTAGTTCTCCTCGACAGAAAGCTCATATAAGATGGTTAAGAAGTTGATGACCGCATAAAAGCTTTGCTCCTCGGAAACCAGCTTTTCCAGTAAATGGTAAACCTTCAGGATGGAAGACATCGGGAAACTGATGCCGCATTGGGCTTTCTCCAACATTTTCCGGATACTGTTGAATTGGTTTTTCTCCAATAGATTCTTCCCGAAGAGATCGGGAGAGAACTGGATCGTGATCTCATGGATCAAAGGCGATTTACATGCGTTCTGCTCCCAGACATGCTCCAGTTCTTTCCCGGTTATCAATACTAACTCGTATTCTCCGATCACTTCCGTAGAGTCACCGACCACACGCCTTACCCCCGGAGCGTGCTCAATGAAATTGAGCTCGTACTCCGAGTGGCAATGGATCGGATAGGTAAATTCTGTCTTACGCCGGTCTACGATGTAAAAGCAGTCCTTTTCCGATAGTGGGGTTATCTCGCGGATAATGTCCATTCTCTGTTGACAATTTAGTTAGTGAGCCTCGGTCAGCTCTATGACCTTGCTATGGGCATGAGCCGTAGAGAACACGTTCATTCCTATTTTCATCAAGAAATCTCCGCTGAAGGTACCTCCGTCGGTAACCAAGGTCGATTTCTGGCCCGGCATGAGGTTTATCTCTTGTACCTTATATTTCTTATTCGGGTCCAATCCTTGTAGCTTTACGGGGAAAGTCTTTTCTCCGAAGCGAGGGTGGATATCATAAGCGAATAGGACGGATTTGCTTTTTGCCTTATCCACGTACATCACGGATGAATGGTTGGTATCGTAAGGGGAGACTAGACGGTACAGATCGCCGTCGAGGATCGTGCCCTTTAGACGTTTGTAGTTGGCAACTGCTTCTTGGCAGTATTTCATCTCGTCATCGTTCATTTCCTTCAAGCTGATATCGAAGCCCATCTTACACATCATGGCCACGTCGGTACGGAACTTGATGGAGGTATTCTTGTTCCAGCTAGTCACGTGGGCGCACATTGCCTTTGCCGGGAAGAACTGGGAGAATCCCCATTGGATATACAAACGCTCGATCGGATCGGTGTTGTCGCTGCACCAGAATTCCGTGAAATATTTCAATGCCTCGTAATCACAGCGGGCACCCCCACCGGAGCAAAGCATGATCGGTAGGTGAGGGTATTTCTCGGCTACCCGTTTGAATACGTTATAGACACCTCGTACATGGTCGATATACAATTGATTCTGCTTCTCTTTAAGATAGGGGGAATAGACATTGGTAATCGGGCTGTTGCAATCCCATTTGAAGAAAGCCAGATCCGGATTCTCGATCATGATATTATCCACCACGCTGAATACATAATCCTGTACTTTCGGGTTGCTTAAGTCTAAGACAAGTTGATTGCGATAGTAATAGGTCTTACGATTCGGTAGATGGATCGCCCAGTCCGGGTGTTTCTCGAAAAGTTCGCTCTTGGGGTTTACCATCTCCGGCTCGATCCAGATACCGAATTTCACGCCGGCATCTTTAGCGACCTGCACCAGATGAGGAATGCCGTTTGGCAACTTATCGTGTGTAACCTCCCAATCGCCCAATCCGGCCTTATCGTTTTGACGAGGGTATTTATTAGCGAACCAACCATCATCCAGCAAAAACATATCTACACCTAGATGCTTGGCTTCTTTCATTAGTTCCTCCAATTTCTTCTCGTTGAAATTGAAACCAGTCGATTCCCAGTTGTTCAGTAGGGTAAGTCGATCGCCTTTACCATCCTTGATCTGGTAATTACGTGCCCAATCATGGATATCACGACTGGCTTTTCCGGTTCCTTGATTACTCAACGTAAAGATAAACTCAGGAGTGACGAACCATTCGTTCGGTTTCAATTCATAGGCGGACGCATAGGGATTGATGCCGGAGATGACACGAAGGTTACCGGCGTTGTCCACCTCGAACGTAAAGCGGTAGTTTCCAGTCCAACCTATCGTTCCCATTAAAACATCTCCTGTATTCTCGCTGGCCGGGGCACCTAACCCAATCTCAAAAAACGGGTAAGCGTGCATGGCGGCACGGGAGCCTAGTTTCGTATCGATAATCTTTTTCCCGAATTTCAAGTCTTGGCTGCTCATCTGTACTTCTTTGGCCCAGTCACCGCTAAACTCGGTCAATACATAGCGAGGACTCTCGAAATAAAGCATATTGGAAGCGTATTGGGTAATCGTGACCGGTTTTTTCTCCATATGACGAATCTCAGTCCAAGCCTTGATCACGTTTTCTTTAGCGAAGGTTACATAATGTAATTTAGCCTCCACTGGGTATACATCGTCTTTCAGGGAGATAATTGTCTCCGTAACGTTATTGTCTAGTTTCTTAGATTCGCTGGAAACATACTTGAATATGCTAGTCATGTTTCCGTCGTTATGCTGGATGGCGAAAGCTGGTTCGAAATAATCTTCCGCTCCTGAGCAAGGATATACTTCCCATCCACGGGTTGATACGCTGCCATCCGTTCCGGCTTGGATATTCCATGAGAGGTTCTCAAATTCGGATTCGTTTACTAATTTATTCCCTAGATAAGTTTGGTAGAGCCGTCCATTGGGGGCTACTTGTAAAATCAAGTCCGTCTCATTGGTTGAGATTAAGATCATCTTTTGATCGGCGGCTTTTACGAATGGCAAACAAAAACACAAAAGGATAACTGTAAGTAATAGATTTTTCATGGTAAATTATTTGAATGTGTAAATAGTAGAGACGTAGCGTGCCACGCCTCTACTAGAATACATATTGTAATTAATTCTGCTCTTTCAGGATCACGTCGTGAGCGCCACCCTCAACGATACTCGTAGAGGAGACAAGCGTGATCTTGGCATGCTGCTGCAACTCTTGGATAGAGATGGAACCGCAGCTACACATCGTAGCGATCATCTTACCCAATGTTACGTTTAAATTATCTTTCAATTTTCCGGCATACGGTACATAGCTGTCCACGCCTTCCTCGAATTTCAAGGACTCGTTTCCACCCATGTCATAGCGCTGCCAGTTCTTCGCACGGTTAGATCCCTCACCCCAATACTCCTTCACGAAGTTGTTTCCGATTTTCATCTTCTTCGTAGGAGACTCGTCGAAGCGGGCGAAATAACGGCCCATCATCAGGAAGTCGGCACCCATAGCCAACGCTAATACCATATGGTAATCGTGTACCAAGCCACCATCGCTACAGATAGGGATATAAACGCCGTGTCTCTTGAAATACTCGTCACGAGCTTTCGCTACGTCGATCAAGGCGGTAGCCTGTCCGCGACCGATACCTTTCTGCTCACGGGTGATACAGATGGAACCACCACCGATACCTACCTTGATGAAATCCGCTCCGGCGTCAGCCAAGTAGTTGAAACCATCTTGGTCAACCACGTTTCCGGCACCAACCAGTACCTTGTCTCCGTAGGTATCCTTGATCCAGTGCAAGGTCTCGTACTGCCATTCGGAATAGCCGTCGGAAGAGTCGATACACAATACGTCAACGCCAGCCTCTACCAATGCCGGAACACGTTCCTTATAGTCGCGGGTGTTGATACCGGCACCTACTAATAATTTCTTATCTCCGCCGGATAACTCTTTCGGATTCTCACGGTGGCTATCGTAGTCCTTGCGGAATACGAAGTATTGAAGCTTCTGATCCTTGTCGATGATTGGCAATGTATTCAACTTATGATCCCAGATAATCTGGTTCGCCTCTTTCAAGGTCATGCCTAGCTCGCCAACGATTAGTTTAGCGAACGGGGTCATGAAATCTTTCACTTTCATGTCGATCGGGTCTTTGCCTTCACGGTAATCGCGACTGGTTACCATACCTAGCAATTTGCCGTTAGGCGTACCATCATCTGTCACACCAATCGTAGAATGTTCTGTCCGGCGGACTAGCTCAAGCACGTCGGCCAAGGTATTCTCGGGCGTAAGGTTAGAGTCGCTGATAACAAATCCGGCCTTGAATTTCTTTACTTTGCGAACCATATCCGCTTGGCTCTCGATCGGTTGCGAGCCGAAGATGAAGGAAAGTCCTCCGTTGCGAGCCAACTCGATTGCCAGTTTAGGGCCGGAAACCGATTGCATGATCGCTGAAACGAAAGGAATATTTAATTCAATAGCGGATTTCTCGCCAGACTTGAATTTCACAAGCGGCGTTTTCAATGAAACGTTTGCGGGAATACATTCTTTGGTGGTTAAACCGGGAATAAGTAAATACTCACCAAATGTTCTCGATACATCGTTTAAGTAGATTGCCATAAGATTTTATATTTACAGGATGAGTTTTTTTAATTGTGCAAAAGTAGCGATTTCTGTTCATATATGAATCACATGTTTACATGAAATGTTCGAAATATGCGTCCCGCAACATTTATAGTTATGGATTTGTTATTAATGTAGATTTAAAAAGGAGGAAAATATGAGAGTTGTAGTTGATAAGGCTCAATCCAGAGGGTATGCGAATCACGGTTGGTTGAAAACACATCACACGTTTAGCTTTGCTAATTATTACAATCCGGAAAGGGTTCATTTCGGGATGCTACGTGTATTGAATGATGATTCCGTGGCGCCGGGTGAGGGATTCGATATGCATCCACATAAGAATATGGAGGTTATCTCCATCCCGTTAAAGGGATATTTACGCCATGGGGATAGCATAAAGAATAGCGAGGTGATTACGCCGGGAGATATTCAGGTGATGAGCGCCGGTACCGGTATCGTGCATAGCGAGTTCAACGACAGCGGTAATGAACAATTGGAGTTCTTGCAAATATGGGTATTTCCCCGTGAGGAGAATACCAAGCCTCATTATGCCAGTTATGACGTGCGTCCGGTTACTTCGGAAAAGAATAAGTTGTCCTTGATCATCGCTCCGGACGGTAGCGCTCCTGCGTCGATCAACCAAGACGCTTGGTTCTCTTTAGGAAACCTAGATGCCGGTCAAGTAAAAGAGTACAAGCTACATAGTAAAAATAATGGAGTTTATTTATTCGTGATCGACGGAGAGGTGGAGGTAAGTAATACGATCCTGTCTAAGCGTGACGGGGCCGGATTCTGGGAAACCGATAGCATTACGATAGAAGTCTTGAAGCACGCAAAAGTTCTTTTGATAGAAATTCCGATGATGAAATAAATGTTGATAGGTTAGTGCTGGCGGGTATCTTAATAGTTGATGTAACAAAGCTATTAGGGTACCCGCTCTTTCCTTGTTAATGTTTTATCGGTTTATCCGTGAAGTAATCGATCATCTTTAAGATCGCCCGGCTACAAGCTGGACAGAATGGAGCGTAATCACGCATCATACAGTGATCCATCGGGCGATAAATGCCTTTAGCGATGTAACCGCCTCCCTCGAATACGCCTGCCTTATCCTTATGGGCGTCATCTAATGGGGTAGGTATCGGTGTATTAGTCGGTAGAAGATCTTTCCATTTAGCATCGAAGTTAACCAAGGTCGTGATGTTCGGTTCCCAAGGCTCGTACTTCAAATTATAAAAATCTTGATAAGCGACCTCGGAACTGAAATATTCATCTGCTAGACCAGCGAAACTATGTCCGAACTCGTGAACGAATACGACCGGGGTACGTGGGTTATCGGCGGTTCCCATGGCATAAAAATTATACATACCGCCACCACCGTAAGCGTCCGTGTTTACCAAGATGAAGATTGCGTCGCAAGGAGCGTTCCATACGGCGTCACGTATAGACTTCATATCCGGGGTGGTTAAATAGCGATCTACACCGAATGTATAATAACCGGAATTCAATGCGGTATTCTTGAATATACCTTTACCGGATACATCTGTTCCCGATTCTTCCGAAACGGCATCTACCGCCCAAATATTGAAATCTTCCCGGCGAGTGTCATAAGGCGGGGTTTTAAACAATGCCTCCGTAAAACGTTTGGCATCAGCTACGAATTTCTCTTGCTCATCCGCCGTATAACCTTCCGCCAAAAATACGAGGTCTACTTTCCCGGAGGAATCCCCGTTATATTGGATTTTTGTGATCCGGTTTTCCTTGAGTTTTCCCCGGTCAATAAAAATACTGGCCGGATCAATCTCTTGTTTCAATAAAAGATGGAACTGCATGTCGGCCTTGTCTCTTGCCGTAATCTCAATGATGACAGGAGCTTTCGGATAGGGGATAGAGATGCTATTTGTCCAAGATTGTGTCTCGGTCTTCGCTTGCTCCGTACTTCTCCATTCTTCGAATAACGTATTGAATCCTCGTGAGTAGATCAACTCTTTACCGGCTTTATCATATACATTAATATAATACCCTCCATAACCAAACGGATCGATCAAGTTTTTGACCGGCCCTGCCCAGACGGGTTCTTCCCGGAGTTGTTGTATGGCAGCGGCTTGGAAATCCCAATTTCCGCTCAAAGCGAAATCTACCCGGAGACTTTTCTTCGTGAAGTGTTTTTCAAAATTAGTTTGTGCCAGACAAGTGAAACTGAAAAGAATGGCGAATAATAATAATAAGGTTATTCTTGCTCTCATAGATCTATAATATTTATCATGTGTCAACTTTATGACGCAAATGTATATTATTTTTTTATAGATTTACTATGATTAGCGTATTGTTTGGACATCTCGCATATCTCGGGAAAGTGTAAACGATTGTCTCAATAGTATAAAAAAAGGGGGCTTAGCCCCCTTTCTTGCAATATATCAATGATGGCTTAAATAATTAGAGACTCCTGCGTTTGTCGCTTTCATGGCGTCTTTTCCTTTGGACCAATTTGCCGGGCAAACCTCGCCATATTCTTCGAAGTGCTGTAAGGCATCGACCATACGGAGAGCCTCGTCTACGTTACGGCCTAATGGTAAATCGTTGATTACATAATGACGGATCAAGCCCTCTTTGTCAATCAGGAACAGACCCCGGTAAGCGACCGGATTTCCTCTGGAGATAAGTTCTCCACTTTCGTTTGTAATATAATCAGCGGCTAATACGCCAAAGTTTTCAGAGATGGTTTTGGAAAAATCGGATACGAGTGGATAAGTCACCCCATGGATACCTCCTTTATTCTTATCTTGGTTTAACCATGCGAAATGAGAAAATTGAGAATCGACGGAGCAACCAACCACCGCTACGTTACGTCTTTTGAATTCCTGTAACTTTTGTTGGAAGGCATGTAATTCTGTCGGGCAAACGAATGTAAAGTCCATCGGATAGAAAAACATGACTACATACTTCTTGCCTACATATTGTTCCAAAGAGAAATCCTCGATGATCTCATTGCCATTCACTACTGCCGGAGCGTGGAATTCCGGTGCCTTTTTACCTATTAATGCTTTCATATTATAATTAATTTGTTTGTTAAGTAACAAGCGTAAGTGAAGGTTTGTTGCTTTTTAGTAAAGAGACTGATTTTCTTGTGAAATAGACCTAAAGTTTATGCTTTAAAATTTCTCTGATTTTCAAAGATTTTATTTCTTTGTAACTTATTGATGTTAATAAAGAAAGTATATGGAGGTTTCCGAGGTAAAACAGCGTTTGCTGACAGATTTTTTTACATATTATCCCATGGGAGGTGCTCTGTATGATAAAAACGGTGCGCTAATTGATATAAATAAGTCCTTAAACGAGAAATTTCCTTTTACGAATGAAGCGGACTTCTTATTAAATAATCTTTTTCGTACAGATTTGTTGACCGATCTTCAAAAACAATATCTGCGTGGGGGAAGCGTGGTTTCCGGTTCTTTGCCTGTACCGTATTCTATCATCCCCTCAATGCATGAGAATAGAGAGATTCTTGGATATACCTTATTATTAACGGGTAATCCGGCGGTCGGGCAGGAGGCAGCCGGTTATGACCGGGAATTGAAGGAATTGACGGACATGTCGCAAAAGATGGCGGAAGCGGTTCCTGATACGATCCTTTTGGTAAACAAGCAACTGGTTGTAGAGAGGATTATCGCTTATGCTATGGAGACTTGTATAACACCAGAGTCGATCAATCGGCGTATCGATGATCTTCCGGGTTTCATTTATCCGGATGAGACTAAGCGTCGTGTGGCTGCGATCGTGCAAAGTTGCTTGAATAAGTCGGAGATCATGAATTTAGATTTATCGATTCCGGGACATAACGCTCCGATCGTTTATTTTAAACTACGGTTGGTACCTGTACATGACCGGTATGTGATTATTTATATACGGAATGTATCGGAGCTCGTTGAGCAGGAGAAAGCGAATGAGGCGTTAAGCAGTAAGTTGTCCGAAAGTCGGATGATGATGGAGCTTGCTTTGCAGAATAGCAAGATTACGACTTATTCTTTTAATTTCAGCCGATTTAAGTCTTGCGATAAAGTACATTGTAACCGTTGTTTCCAGTTTTATGGCACGACCAATAGTTTATTGAAACGTAATCAGTTCATCTGTCAGGCTTTGCCGCAACTTCGTCACCCGGACGATTCTGGCGACTTTTTCTATCTATTCAATACGATCCGTACGAATAAATTGGATGAATATAAAATAGATTTTCGTCTAAAGAACGATGATAACACCTATCGGATCTATGAGGTGATCGGTAAGACGCATGAAAAGGATGAAAATGGTTTCCCGAATTTGATTGTTGGCTGTATGATCGATGATCAAGAACGATTGGAGTTTGAGGAAGACTTGATCTTAGCCAAGGAAAAAGCGGAGGAGGCGGATATGCTTAAGTCGACTTTCTTAGCGAATATGACCCATGAGATCCGTACACCGTTGAACGCTATTGTCGGTTTCTCTGATTTGTTAGGAGTGGAGGAGGATTCGGAATTGCGCCAAAATTATATTAGTTTAATCAAGATGAACAATGATTTACTTTTAAGTATAGTAAATGATGTTTTGGATATTTCCAGAATCGAGTCTGATATGATGACGTTTACTTATATGGATGTTTATTTACCTTCCTTTATGAAAGATCTATATAACTCCATACAATTACGTAGACCGGAAGGGGTGGAAATGACCTTGGATGCATGTCCCGATATCATATTTAATATAGATCGAAATCGATTATGGCAAATCTGCATGAATTTATTGACGAATGCGGTTAAGCATACTAAAAAAGGTCGTATTTGGTTTGGGTATACGCTTGAGGCTGAGGAGAAAATGATTAAGTTTTATGTTTCGGATACAGGTTGTGGCATTCCCAAGGATGAATTGGATAATATCTTTGCTCGGTTCGTGCAATTAAGCGATTTTGAGCAAGGAGTCGGATTGGGATTAGCAATTTGTAAAGGTCTGGTATTAAAAATGGGCGGTAATATTTCAGTGATGTCCGAAGAAGGATTTGGTTCTACATTTATTTTCACTTTACCTATGAAAAGACCCAATAGTTGGAAAAACTAGTGAACAATACTCTTTGAAATTCGGTTGTCTATATAAGAGATGATTTAGGTTGTAGTCAATTTCCATAATAAGCATTAACTTATATATGCTTTTGGTTTATGTTTTGCCATAAGAAATTCTGGACTTATGGCCTAATCTTTTTGTATCATACCAGTAATCAAAGATTTTATATGACGAAAATAGAAATAAAGAATTTATCTATTCTTTTCGGCCCGGAGAAAATGCGTGCGAAAAGAATGCTAGTAGCGGGAAAAAGTAAACAAAACATTTTGAAAGAAACGGGTTGCACGGTAGCTGTACGTAATGCGAACCTAAAGATTGAGGAAGGGGAGTTATTTGTGATAATGGGACTTTCCGGAAGTGGAAAATCTACGCTGTTACGTTGTATTAACCGATTGAACGAGCCCTCTTTGGGAGAAGTCTTTATCAACGGAAAAAACATAACGACTTCCTCGGATAAAGAATTATTGGATATACGGCGTAAGGAAATGGCTATGGTTTTCCAGCATTTTGGATTGCTGCCCCATCGCACGGTATTGAGTAATATCGCTTTTGGCTTGGAGTTACAAGGGGTTCCTAAAAAAGAAAGAGACCAGAAAGCTGTGGAAAGTGTAGCCCTAGTAGGGTTAAAAGGATACGAGAACCAGAAGGTTAGCGAGTTGTCTGGAGGTATGCAGCAACGTGTCGGATTGGCCCGTGCGATCGCAAATGATCCCGAGGTGCTCTTGATGGATGAGGCTTTTTCTGCCTTAGACCCATTGATCCGTGTACAGATGCAGGATGAGCTATTGAAACTACAAGAGAAGATGCAAAAAACGATCATCTTTATTACGCATGATCTTGACGAGGCGATTAAGTTGGGGGATCGTATCGCCATTATGAAAGACGGGGAGGTCGTGCAAGTAGGTACCCCTGAGGAGATCTTGACAGATCCGGCCAATCATTATGTCTCTAGATTTACGGAAAATGTAGATCGTGGACGTATCGTTACAGCCTCATCGATAATGATAACCCAGCCGGTTGTCGCTCGTATCCGTAAAGATGGCCCGGAGACCGTGTTGAGGAAAATGAAAGAGAAAAACTTATATGTATTGCCGGTTGTGGATGGAAATAGGCAATTTCTGGGCGAGGTTCGTTTGAAAGATGTCTTGGCTCTTCGGAAAGCGGGGAATCATGATCTCTCATCGATTGTGATGAAAGAGGTGCCTTCGGTTCTGGAAAACACGACGGTTGAGGATATGCTTCCTTTGTTACCGGAGATCCGGCAGGCCTTACCGGTCGTTAATGAGGCCAACCAATTGGCTGGCTTGGTTTCTACTTCATCGATTATAATCGAGATGACGGGGAAGGATAAAGAGGAAATAGATCAAATTGTTCAAAACGCGATAGAATTATGATAAATATAGGAAAATATATAGAGATTGCCATTAATTGGCTGACTGAGCATTTCGCTCGTTTTTTTGATGTGATAAATGATGGGGTCGGAGGATTTATCGATACTTTTCAAGATGGGCTGACTTGGATTCCGTTTTATGTGATGATTTTGGGCTTGGCATTGTTGGCTTGGTTCAAGGCAGGAAAAGGAGTCGGCGTGTTCACGGCATTGGGTCTATTGTTAATTTACGGAATGGGTTTCTGGGTGGAAACGATGCAGACTTTGGCCTTGGTACTGTCTTCTACCATTATCGCCTTGATGATCGGAGTTCCGTTAGGAATTTGGACCGCACGTAGTGACCGGGTGGATAAGATCATCCATCCGGTCTTGGATTTGATGCAAACGATGCCCGCTTTCGTCTACTTGATACCAGCCGTTTTGTTTTTTGGTTTAGGTCCGGTACCCGGCGCCTTTGCAACGGTAATTTTTGCCATGCCTCCGGTTGTGCGGTTGACCGATCTGGGAATCCGTCAAGTCCCGGCCGATATTGTGGAGGCTACCCGCTCATTTGGCGCTACTTCCACTCAGTTACTCTATAAGGTGCAATTGCCATTGGCTTTGCCAACGATCATGACGGGAGTGAATCAAACGATCATGCTTTCACTTTCTATGGTAGTGATAGCGGCCATGATCTCGGCAGGAGGATTGGGTGAGATTGTCTTGCGAGGAATTACGCAAATGAAAATAGGTTTAGGTTTCGAAGGAGGTATAGCGGTCGTTATCTTGGCTATTATCTTGGACCGTATTACGCAGGGCTGGGCGAAAGGTAAAGTGAATAAACAAAAGAAATAAGAAACATAGAAAAGAAAGAAATAGATATATGAGACGATTTACGATTATTATTGGATGCTGTATGCTTTTGGTGACCTTACAATTTATTTTCAGTTGTGTGGATAGCAAGGATCGAAAGAAAATATCGATAGCGTACGCTAATTGGGCGGAGGGCATTGCTATGACCAACTTAGCCAAAGTGATATTAGAGGAGCAAGGATATCGGGTAACATTAAAAAATGCGGATATCGCCCCGATCTTTACTTCTGTCGCTTCGGGAAAAGCGGATGTGTTCATGGATGCATGGTTACCGGTGACCCATGCGGATTATATGGAACAATACGGGGACCGGCTTGAGACACTCGGAACGGTTTATGAGCATGCGAAATTGGGCTTGGTAGTTCCGGAGTACGTTACCATTCGTTCCATCGAGGATTTGAATGCCCATAAAGATCAATTTAAAGGTGAGATTATAGGGATCGATGCCGGCGCCGGTTTGATGAACTCGGCGGATAAGGCGGTTCAAGATTATTCTTTGGATTTTGATTTGAAATCTTCCAGTGGGGCTACGATGGTTGCTTTCTTGAAGAAATCGATTGATGCGAACGAATGGATCGTGGTTACCGGATGGACCCCTCATTGGATGTTCTCACGTTATCCGTTAAAATTCTTGGAAGACCCGAAAGAGGAATTTGGAGACTCGGAGCATATCGAGGTTATCGCTACGAAAGGATTCTCTGAGAAAGATCCATATGCAGCCTCTTTTTTCAAGAACTTTAAGTTAACCGATGAACAACTGAGCGAATTGATGTATTATATGGAAGACGGGACACGTACGGAATCGCGATCAGCCCGTGCTTGGCTTGAAAAACATCCCGAGATAATCAAATTATTCTTACCTTCGCAGGAGAATCAATTGAATGGGAGCCATGAGACAAATTAAGGGAGTCATATGTATTTTAATAAGTATCGTTATGTGTTGGTCTGCTTCAGCCGCAAACAATAAACGTTATGTGAATATCGTATTTATCGGGAATAGTATCACGTTTGGCGCCGGGTTACCGAAGCCTGTCCATGATGCGCCTCCTGTAAAGGCTGCATTGTTTTTAAGCAAGTGCCCGGAAGTGGCTTCGGTCAAGTATTCCAATAGAGGACAGAGCGGCTGCACTACCGTTGATTATTTGCCGGATACGAATACGCTCTTCCCGTGGGTCGTACGTGCTGCCGATAAATTTAAGGATGAGACTTGGGCGGATTTGGTGTTCTCTATTATGCTGGGGACGAACGATAGTGCGATAGAAGGCACGAACGGCTGCCCGGTAGCGCCCGAGCGGTATTATGAGAACATGAAGACAATTATCAATCGCTTATTAGCTTTATACCCGAATTGCCGTATTGTGGTACATCGTCCTTTATGGTATAGCCCGAATACGTATAATGGAGCTAAATATTTGGAAGAAGGCTTGCGAAGGCTCCAAGATTATTATCCGCAAATACAACGATTAGTCGATTATTATGCGTCTCATTTTCCCGGACAAGTCTTTCTGGGAGATACGAAAGGATTTGATTATTTTAAGGAAAACCATTTAACGGATTTCCAAGTGGAGAAGGGCAACGCCGGAGTGTTCTATCTTCATCCGAATGAGAAAGGAGCGGTCCGGTTAGGCGAATTGTGGAGTGAGGCGATTCGTCAGGCTTTAGGGCTTTGACCTCTATAAAAAAGCCATGCCATCCCAAGAAGACGACATGGCTTTTTAGGTCCATTTATAGGTATGACAAGCAAGTATTCGTTTATCTTTTTCCTAATCGATGATCCATTAATACGGCATGATGTTCTCCGTATAATTTAAGTTTCTCGACAATATTTTTCGCTGTAGCCTCTTCCTCTACCTGCTCTCGGACGAAGCCCCATAGGAAATCTTGTGTCGCCTTGTCTTTCTCTTCGGAAGCGATATCGACAATCTTGTCGATTGATCCGGATACATGCACCTCATGCTCGTAGATATGCTGGAAAATCTCCAACGGCTCTCCCCATGCCGTAGGAACGGAATTAACTACTCCGATCGTCACTTGTCCGCCACGCTTGATTGAGTAATCGATCATTTTATAGGCATGTTCAAGTTCCTCTTGCGATTGTTTTAGCGTCCAATGCGCGAAACCATCCAGCCCTATCTGAGTGAAATGTACCGACATGGATAAATATAGGTTGGATGACCACATCTCCATGTTGATTTGCTCGTTTAGAGCATCTGATAATTTTCTGCTTAAAATCATAATGGCTTATTCTATTTTATGTTGTTTATAAATAGAACAAGCCATTATCGGTTTTGTTGAGTTTTTACGAAGGAAAGTGTATCGAGGTTATTTGATCTCGATTACTTTCTCGGCCATTTTAGCCTCTTCCTCAGTTCTTTTCGGTATGCTGATACTCAAGACGCCGTTCTCAACCTTCGCCTCAATCTTGTCTTTCTCTACATTGTCAGGCAAAACCATGGTTTGTTGGAACTTGCTATAAGAGAATTCGCGTCTCAGATAGCGTCCGTCTTTCTTATCCTCATTCTTTTCTTCTTTTTTCTCCATAGATACGACCAAGTTGTTGTTCTCATCGATCTTGATGTTGAAATCGTTCTTCGTCATACCGGGAGCGGCTACCTCAACTCGATAATCCTTATCGGATTCTATCACGTTGATGGCTGGAGCTGTAGAGTTTGCTTTTATCATCCAGTCGTTGTCAAATAAATCATTGAATACATACGGTAACCAATTTTGACTTCTTCTCATCGGTGTCATAATACAGTCCTCCAATTATTAGTTAAACATTCTATTTACTATTCTTATTTCTGAACTCGTCCTTTTTAATCTCGAATTCGCTATAGATACTTCAAATGGTATGCCAATCTGATAATGTGTGTGTTAACTCGGATGAAAGAGATTGAATAAGGTTTAATCCACGCATGGGGAACTTATGTTTCGGGGGATGCGGGTGCAGGGAATAATATCTTTTAGAAACTGGAATAAGATACAATGAAACGGGAATCTGTAATATTGGCATAATATACGTTATTTTGGCACGATAGAATGACGGGTTGGATAATAACTTTTATCTTTAGACGTTCTATTCATGAATCATATGGGATCATGTTATCTAAAACAGTAAAGCTATTATGCCTAGAAGTAAGGAATTGATTTTATTGGCCCAACGTATCCGGGCCTTGTCCCAGACGGGGTTGGTTTATTCATTAAGCGAGTACGATACGGAACGTTATGAAGAGTTGAGCCGCCTAAGTGATGAGATAACGGCTCTGGCTACCGGATTGAAGCCCGATGATGTGGTGAGTGGTTACCGCCCGGCCCAAGAGTATGTAACCCCGAAAGTCGATATCCGTGCGGTTGTCTTTAACGAGAAAGACGAGATTTTGCTGGTCCGTGAGAAAATGGACGGATGTTGGTCGTTGCCCGGCGGATGGAGCGATGTGGGGTATTCCCCGAAAGAGGTAGCGGCGAAAGAGGTGAAAGAGGAGACGGGCTTGGATGTGCTTCCGGTCCGCTTGCTGGCCGTGATGGATATGAGCAAGCATCCGCATCCCGCTATACCTTATTATGTATATAAGTTTTTTATCCTTTGCGAGTTGAAGGGCGGGTCGTTTACCGAGACCTTCGATATCTTGGGGAAAGGCTTCTTTCGATTGGAGGAGTTGCCCCCGTTGTCCTTGGAGCGTGTGCTGCCGGAGCAGATCCAACGGATGTACGCCTATTATAAGCATCCGGGCGAAGATGTTTATTTGGATTAAGGATACTTTTGTACCTTCGTGACTTCATTTTAAAAACAATGTTATGAAAAGATATTGTCAGACCTTGGATCTGAAAGAGGACGAGCAGTTGATAAAAGAGTATTGCTATTGGCATTCGCCGGAACATATCTGGCCGGAGATACCGGAAGGAATCCGTGCGGTAGGGATCTTGAATATGGAGATTTACCGTTTGGGAACCCGGTTGTTCATGATCGTGGAGACGCCCGATGATTTTGATTGGGATGCGGCGTTCGCCCGTTTGGCGACGATGGATAAGCAAGCGGAATGGGAGGACTTCGTGGCGAAGTATCAGAAAGCCGCTCCGGGAAGCTCCTCGTCGGAGAAATGGCAGTTAATGGAATGTATGTTTAAATTGCCGGGCGCGAGTAAATAGACGGAAGGATGGAAAAACAAAAGAAACAGTCGCTGGTGGCCGCCCCGGGAGGGAAATCTTATTTGGTCCCGTTTGTCTTGATCACGAGTTTGTTCTTGCTTTGGGGATTCGCCCACGGACTCTTGGATGTGCTGAACAAGCATTTCCAAGGAGTCTTCACGATGACCAAGGCAGAGAGCGGCTTGGTGCAATTCTCTACGTATATCGCTTATTTCTTGATGGCGTTGCCGGCGGGGGCGTTCATGAAACGTTACGGATATAGGAAAGGGATTATCATGGGTTTGCTATTGTTCGCTATCGGAGCTTTTGGGTTTATCCCGGCGGCTTTTTTGCATTCGGCTACGCCTTTCCTGATCGCCTTGTTTGTGATCGCTTGCGGGCTTTGTATCTTGGAGACGGCGGCGAATCCTTATTCTACGATATTGGGGCCGTCCGCTTCCGCCGCCCAACGGCTGAACTTATCCCAGTCTTTTAATGGATTAGGTTGGATATTGGGGCCTTTGGTAGGTGGTTTGTTGATATTCGGGGCACCGGAGGGAGATTCGATGGCGTTGACTAAACCTTATATCTTGGTAGGTGGTATCGTCTTGTTCGTAGCGTTGCTCTTCTTTTTCACGAAGTTGCCGGAAATTAAGCCGGAAGAAGAGAAGGAGGTGACCGCTATTGTCGAGGAGAAACCCGCTGCCTCCATATGGAAACGTAGGCAGTTTGTACGTTCCGTGGTCGCCCAATTCTGTTATTGCGCCGCGCAGACGGGAATCTTCGGGTTCTTTATTAATTACGTGACGGAGATGGACCCGGGTATCAGTAATTTGCGAGCGTCTCGTATTTTGGCATTCGGTGGAATGGCTTTGTTTATGATCGGGCGTTTGAGCGGTAGTTTTACGATGAAGTGGTTGGCTCCGGGCCGCTTGCTGACTTGGTATTCTTTGTTGAGTGCCGTTTGTATGGCTTTGGTGGTGGCTTCCGTAGGTACGCTTTCACTATACGCTCTTTATTTATCCTTTTTCTTCATGTCCATCATGTTCCCTACGATTTTCGCGTTGGGGCTGGAAGGTATGGGCGTTTATACCAAGAATGCCTCTTCTTATATCGTGATGGGAGTTGCCGGCGGCGCTTTCAGTCCGATGCTGATGGGATATATTGGCGAGGAGAATATGGCGCTGGGCTTCATCGTCCCGTTGATCGCTTTCTTGTATATCTTGTATTTCGCTATCAAATGCAAGCGGTAAATTTGGAATGCTGTTTTTTACTTATGGAATCCGGATAATAAACCAGTATGGCTTGTGTATGAAGGCTTGGGTTTCATGGGATAAATGTTACGCTCAAGCAATATCTGCTTATCTATATCGTTTTCATTTTAAATAAAATAAAAGAGAGTGGATATGAATAAAGGTTTGTTTTTGTGTGGGCTATTTATAGCTCTATTTCTGGCTGGTTGTGGGGATGATGAGGTTAAAATCGCTAATCAGATGACTTTATACTCAAGGCCGGATACGATTCATCTGGGGGGGTGACTTAGGGATGGATTCCATATTGGTGAAGGGCTTCACGGCTTGTGAGGCGTATGACGCGAAATGGGGAACATTGCCCGGGGATGTTGCGCAAGAGTTTGATATGAATGCCTCTTATCTCTATTTCTCGTATGAGGCAAGGGTGGTTTTATTGGAAGATAGCATTTATGATATAGGTATAGGACACTTTTTGGATGAGAAAGCGGGATTCTCGGAGGATTTGAGTTCGCATGGCTTCGTTATCAGTACGTTTGGCGTGCAAAAGGATAAGAAGCAAGTGCTGGCGTGTACTTATTTAATATATGTAGAGAAGAATTCGGATGGAGAGAAGATCGATCGCTGGCTTCCTGTGCGGCCGGAGGAGTTGCAATGGCGTTATCTCCGAATAGAAGACTTTGATCAATTAAAAAATATAGAATGATATGAGACATTTAATTGTTATATATCTGACTTTTATGATGGGCCTTAATGTGGCTTGCTCACGGGTGGTGGATCTCGGTAAGGATGATTTGCATTCTGAACCGACGATAGAGATCGTAAGTGGTGATACCTTGGATATTGTAGGGTTCACTCTTGCGCATGAGCTGGCTACTAGTGAAGGACGTTTGCCTTATAACGTAGGGGATGAGTTTGGTTATACGGGTTCTTACACCTATAAGTCCTATGTGGTAAGGACGGAATATACGTATCAGGATGATGGAAATAGTATTTGGGTTTGGGAGGATACATTGAGCTCAATAATAGGTTTTTATCCTTATCTTAGGTCTGAGGTATATGATCTTGCGGATATTCAGTTCCATGTCCGGTCGTGCGCTCAAAGTGGATCGGTCTCTGTCGGAGAAAGGACGGATATTTATGATACGGCTCTACTCCATATCATTCGTTCTGTAAATGGAGAGGATATGGATGTATGGATTCCTTGTAAACCATCGGAATTGAGGTATCGATGTGTTGTATATCATTTAGAAGAGTGAACGGAATGTTTTTAGCCAAGCTCCGGCAGTAGATAATACCCGGAGCTTGACAATACATTATCACTGCAACATCTGCATCAACTTATCCAACTTCGGAGCCATGATGATCTCCGTACGGCGGTTCTTGCTACGTCCATCGGCGGTCTCGTTATCAGCGACCGGCATAAACTCCCCACGACCACAAGGTTGTATCTGTAGCGGATTCACCCCGTAATCCTTGGTAAGGATACGCACTACGGAGGTCGCACGGATCACGCTTAGATCCCAATTATCCTTGAATTGGGCGGTATTGATCGGCTTGCTGTCCGTATGGCCCTCTATATAAACGTCTATATCGTTTTGCTTATTCAACACCTCGGCCAACTTAGCCAACGCTTCCTTGCCTCGTTTATCGACCTTTGCGCTACCCGATTGGAACAGAAGCTTATCCGACATGGCTACATATACTTTACCATTCTTCTCGGTTACGGTCAGCTCATCACTGTTGAAACCCAGCAAAGCGTCTTTCACGCTACTCAACAAATTCTGTACCTTTTCGTTCTGTGCGTTCATCATATCCTGTAGCTCGTTGATGGTACGCTCACGCTCGTCCAGCTCACTCATCTTTTGCTGTAACAAGGCATTCAGCTTGTCCTGCTCACCCATATTGGTATTCAACATGGTCTGGTAATTACGGATATCACGCCCCATTGTGGTCGTATCCCTTATCAAGGCGGCGATCCGGTTGTTGAGCGCGTCGTTATCGTCCTTGCATTTAATCAATTCCTCCTTCAAGGCGTCGCCACGTCCGATCGCCTCCAACCGGCCGTTCTCGGCAAGGAGGTATTTCTTTTTACTCACGCACGAAGAACATAAAAGGAGTGCGGAGACCGAGATAAATAACAATCTTTTCATTTTACGCATAAAATTTCGTGCAATGTAATATTTATTACAATTTCCTACACGCAAGTTTAGGATATTTGTGTCTCATAAACCAATATTAAAGAATCAGCGGTATGAAAATAAGAGAAATAATACAAACGCTGTTCCCGACAAGAACTTGGAAACTAGCCGCTATCATAGCCGGAGGTATCCTTTGCGGGCTGGGGTCTTATACCTTATATGCTTCCCGGGCGTGGACTTATTTGTCCGACGACCCGGCTACTTGCGTGAATTGCCACATTATGGGCCCTTATTATGCTACATGGAATCATAGCTCGCACAGCCGTAACGCCACTTGCAACGACTGCCATGTGCCGCACGAGAACGCCGTGAAGAAGTGGTTCTTCAAAGGTATGGACGGAATGCGCCATGCCTCGGTATTCATGATGCGAGGGGAACCGCAAGTGATACAGGCGATCGACGAGAGCGCGGAGGTAATCATGAATAACTGTATCCGTTGCCATACGCAGTTGAATACGGAATTCGTGAATACTGGAAGGATCGATCATGAGATGGCAATGGCGGGAGAAGGGAAAGCTTGCTGGGATTGCCATCGCGAGGTGCCGCACGGAGGTACGAACAGCCTGTCTTCTACACCGAATGCGTTGGTGCCTTATCCGAAGTCCGTATCGCCGGACTGGTTAAAAGATATGCTAAGTAAATAATAATAAATCAGTATAGTTATGGAAAAGAAATTAAAATCATGGCAAGGTTGGTTGCTGTTTGGAGGAACCATGGTCGTTGTTTTTGTTTTGGGTATGATCGCTGCTTCCGTGAACGAGAGACATGCGGAGGTCACTAGCGTAATGAATAATAAGAAGACGGAGATCACAGGAATCGAGGCTCGCAATGATAAGTTCGAATCGAATTATCCACGTGAGTACCAGACTTGGGAGGCTACGGCGGATACGAGTTTCAAGAGTTTATACAATGGAAATCAGGCGGTCGATGTTCTGGAGGCTCGTCCGGAAATGGTGATCCTTTGGGCTGGTTACGCTTTCTCTAAGGATTATTCTACCCCGAGAGGGCATATGCATGCGATCGAGGATATGCGTAACACGTTGCGTGTAGGCGCTCCGATGACAGAGAACGAGGGGCCGCAACCGGCTACTTGCTGGACTTGCAAAAGCCCGGATGTTCCCCGTATGATGCAAGCGATGGGCGTGGATAATTTCTATAAGGGCAAATGGGCTTCTCTGGGTAAAGAGATCGTGAATCCGATCGGTTGCGCCGATTGCCATGAGCCGGAGAATATGAACCTGCATATCAGTCGCCCGGCTTTGATCGAGGCTTTCCAGCGTCAAGGCAAGGACATCACGAAAGCGACTCAACAAGAGATGCGTTCCTTGGTTTGCGCGCAATGCCACGTGGAATATTATTTCAAGGGCGATGGTAAATACTTGACTTTCCCTTGGGATAAAGGTTCTACGGTTGAGGATATGGAGGCTTATTACGATGAGGCCGGTTTCGCCGATTATACGCATAAGCTAAGCCGTGCTCCGATTTTAAAGGCACAGCATCCGGATTATGAGATCTCCCAGATGGGTATCCATGCGCAGCGGGGTGTATCTTGCGCCGATTGCCATATGCCGTATAAGAGCGAGGGGGGCGTGAAATATAGTGACCACCATATCCAAAGCCCGTTGGCTATGATCGACCGTACGTGTCAGGTTTGCCACCGTGAGAGCGAGGAGACTTTACGCAATAATGTGTACGAGCATCAGAATAAGGCGAACGAGATGCGTAACCGTTTGGAGACCGAGTTGGCGAAAGCGCATGTAGAGGCGAAGTTCGCGTGGGATAAGGGAGCTACCGAGGATCAGATGAAAGATGTATTGAAATTGATCCGTCAGGCACAATGGCGTTGGGATTTCGGCGTGGCTTCTCATGGTGGCGCATTCCACGCTCCGCAAGAGATTCAAAGGATATTAGGCAATGGATTGGATAAGGCGATGCAGGCTCGTCTGGCTACCGCGAAAGTGTTAGCGAAATTAGGTTATACGGATGATGTTCCGATGCCGGACTTCTCTACGAAAGAAAAGGCTCAGCAATATATCGGTTTGGATATGGCCGCTGAACGTACCGCCAAGGAAAAATTCCTAAATACAATCGTTCCTCAATGGGTGAAAGAGGCGCAAGAAAATAATCGTTTAGCGAAGAACATTTGATTATGTGGAAACAACCTTGGGGATATGCTGAAGGCTGGGTCATCTGTGCCGGTTTACTGATTACGGGATTTGGCTTGCAACTGATCACCGGCCCGGTTCAGGCAGGGTTGTTCCAATATCCGGTGAATGTGGCCGGAGGATTGATTTTTCTGTTGGTTCTATGTATAGGGTTTGTTGTTGGCCGGAAAATCACGGTTGTCCAGTGGTTTTCCGGGTTAACGGCGAGCATTACCTCTTTATCGGCTCTTTTGTCAGTTGTGTTGGTTATGGGATTTGTGGGTCCGGGTATCGAGCGGATTACGATGTCGTGGCCTTTTATCCTGCTGTTTCTCTATTTCTTGTTTGTCTTGGGCTTTGTCACATTGAAGCGTATCGTATCGTTTCGCTGGAGGGATGTTCCGTTTATGCTGAACCATGTCGGTTTATTTATCACGCTGCTGGCGGCGATCTTGGGAAACGGGGATTTACGCCGTTTACGGATGACGGTTCCGCTGGAGAATCCTGAGTGGAGGGCTTCGGACGAGAAGAACGAGATGATAGAACTACCGCTTGCCATCGAGCTTCGTTCGTTTACGTCGATCAGTGGAGCGGTGGATTACATAGAAGACCGTTGCTATAGTTTTTTGGACTATCGAACGATTCCCGGTGGACACTATATCCGGAATAGTAAAATAAAGGGATATAAAAATAGCCCTATATCTATATACCCATTGGTGGAATTTATCCGTGACATTAAGACACGTATCCTTCCGCCCAAAGAAGTGATAATGGGAGATAGGCAACTGGAGCGTGATGCTGAGAATTGGATAAAGGGATGGACTATTCAGTTTAATATCAATAACTTGAATGATAAATTCGTAGAGAGTCATAGAACGGTATATGATAGGACTATATCTATGTTAAAGGATATGATTGAATATTGCAAAGAGGAGAAGTTAAGGTTGGTCCTGGTCATACCACCTATGCATAGATCTTTGTGCCGTAAATTTCCCTCTGTTGCCAAAGAGCAACTGATAGACTCTTTCATTACAGAAGCCAACGGGGGGGAGACATGGTACTTCGACTGTATGGAAGAGCCTGGATTTTCGGATGACAAATCCTTGTTTCGCAACTGCTATTATCTTAACAAGAGAGGAGCCCTACTATTCACTAAGTACATAATGGATAAAATAGATAATAAGTAATTATGGGAATAAAGTCTTACATCGTGAATTTCTTGAAATTCCTTAAACATGGGGGAGTAAAATATGTCTCTGTTACATTTACCAATCCTGATGCGAGATATACCAATAAGAAAGTATTTATTTCTGGCGGTAGCGAGGGATTGGGCAGAGCTATGGCTAAGGCGTACTTGGCAGAGGGTGCTGAGGTTATAGTGACTGGAAGAAGTAAAGAAAAACTGTCAAACTTCCAGCTTTCCGAAAGTAATGCCAAGCTTCATACGTTGGTATGGGACGCCTTGGATTTTGACTCTTATAAGCAGAAGTTCGATGAAGCCGTTTCCATGATGGGTAGAATCGACATATTCGTGAACAATGTAGGAGGTGGTATGTCTAAGTATGAACCGTGGAATGCATATACCGCGGAAGTACTGGACAGGACATATGATATCAATACGAAAAGTATGTTTTTGATGTGCCAAATGGAAGGGCTGTATATGATTGACAATAAAATCAAGGGGAATATACTCAACATTACCTCTATCGCCGGCTACCAAAGACTTTTCGACCCTTATGCCGTGGCCAAGTGGGGCGCTCATAGCTTGACTGGTGGAATCGCAAGAAAACTTATTGCTTATGATATCGTGGTGAATGGTATTGCGCCTGGCACATGCCTGACCTCCAATCCTGCGTTGCCTCATAATAGGAACTTTGAAGACAACGCTTATTTCCAAGGACAGCCGAGTAAACGTTTTACAATGCCCGAGGAAATAGCTAAAACCGCTCTCTTTCTCACTAGTGGCGAAGCAAGGCAAATTGTTGGCTATATAATCCCTGTAGATGGGGGTGTCTTGATTTGAACGTACTGATTGGCTATTGGATATCCGTAAAGTGTATTAATTGAAAGAATGTGTTTTTGAATGTTCATATTCGTTGTTATGTATGATTAAAATCCAAGAACAATGGTGAGAGACTATTCTATTGATTCGGTAAAAGGTGTATGCTTATTGCATATGTTCGTCCTGCATATTTTTATAATATATGGTTTTTTTGATGCAAAAGGTGCCGCATCCGAATTCTATTTTAATGCCCTAAGTTTTTTATGTCCTCTTTTTATTTTTTTAGCGGCTTTTTCTTCAAAAGCCCAGAGAATGGAAATGAGATGAAGTATATTAGGAGTAAGGTTAAGAAGTTTATCATACCGCTGATAACATGGTCTGTCATTTCTTTGCCCTTTGTTTATTGTAAGGATTATTTATTAACAAATATTAATACAGGGGTGAAATGGCTTGAGCCTTTCACGTTCGTTCTTCCATTAGGATGTTTACGTTCAAATGATGCTTTGTGGTTTCTTTCGTCACTGTTTTTAGTGAATGTTATATTCTTCATAGTGAATAGAAGGCTTTCAGGCAAAAGGCTGTTTGTCTTTATTTTGCTTTGTTACCTATATTCTTTTGTTGATAGTAAAATACTCCCATGTGTTTTTAATAGTTCGAATGTTAGCTTGGGTATTGTCTATTTTTATGGGGGATATATGTTTCGTAAAGCTTCAATGAAATACTCTATATTTAGGGTTTGGTATTTTATATTGGCTTGTGTTCTCTACGTACTAATTATGACATTTGATCCACAGTATTTAATGTTTGTCTCGTTAGGGCAGGTAAAGGGATACTACATTTTGAATTTAGTATTCTCCATATCGGGAATTTATATATTATGGTTTGTTTTCAAGAAACTTCCACGCATATCATTATTCGTATATTTTGGTGAACACTCTATGTCGTTGTACGTATGGCACATGATACCGTTGCGTTTAGTCTTAGATCCATTGATAAAGTATTATTATCCAGAATGTCCGTTCATTCTGTATTTTATTACGATGCTCGTTACGATATGTTTAACCGCATGGATTATAGAATATTGTCTTGGCAGAAAATTCAGTATCCTGTTAGGCTACTAGTTGCTCGAGTAAGGAGAGGGACTTCCACCCTCCTTACTCGACTATAAGGAAGAAGATAAATCGATGAACAAATGAGAATAGGAATCGTTACGTTTTGGCAAAGCGATGATAATTACGGTCAGCAATTACAATGCTGGGCTTTGCAACGTTATTTAAAAAAGCTTGGGCATGAGCCGTTCTTAATACGTTACCTCTATAAAGAATCCGTTTGGAGGAAGTGGTTGAAGATTATGGTGAAGACAGCTCTCATATATCCACTTCTTGGTTGGTGGAGACATCGGGAAGTCAGGCGTATGGAAGCTGTTAATAGGGTTAAGAATAAAGTGCGCCGTTTTGAGGAGTTTAGGGACAACCATATCAATCAGACTCAACGGATTTACGGTACATTAAAAGAGTTACGTCTGGATCCTCCCGTTGCGGATGTATATATAGGGGGGAGCGACCAGATTTGGCATCCCGTATTATTGAGGTGGAAAGACAGCCGTGCCTTTTGGCTGGATTTTGGGGGAGATAGGGTAAGGCGTATCGCTTATGCGGCTAGTTTCGGAGTGGATAAATGTCCTTCGGGGCTTCAAGCGGAACTTTCCGGACGATTGTCTCGATTCGATGCCCTGTCCGTACGAGAGGAAAGCGGGGTTTCTATCTGCCAAGCAGCCGGAAAAGAGGCGGTACATGTCCTTGATCCGACATTGTTGCTCTCGAAGGACGATTATCTTTCTCTCATGGAAGATATACCGGGAAAGTTTTCTCCTTACATGTATATATATAGTATCAATATCTCTAAGAAGGAGGATATACGATGGTCGGAACTTCGAGGGTTTGCCGAGAGGGAGGGACTATCGTTGATAGTGACACCCGCCAGTGGGTATTTACCCGGTCGGGAGCTGTTTGAGGGGGTGGAATATCGTTATGCTACTATTCCGGAATGGCTTTCTCTCATCCGGTATTCCGGCTTTGTGGTGACCACCTCTTTTCATGGCGTGGTTTTCTGTATTTGTTTTCACAAGCCATTCATTTATTTTCCCCTGTCCGGGACGCACGCCAAGGGAAACAGCCGCGTATTAAACTTGCTTTCCAAACTAAGCTTGTCGGATAACGTTTGGAAAGTCCCCGGAGATTTTGAACGGATTTATAATCTCCCTGTAGATTGGGATAAGGTGGAGGAGTTGTTGGCTCCTTTGCGTGATAAATCAGTTTCTTTTTTGAAACAAGTGTTGAGTTAATGATGTAATGAATAAAAAGATTTTGGGGGTATCAGTAAGCCTTTAATTAAGGGCTCAATAGTTAAATCCCTATCGTTTGTTGCTAACGAATTTAAAAGTTTATGTATTATAGTAGCGAAGATTTAGAATACTTTTATTTGTAAACACTAAGTTACTTAAAGGAATTTTTCCGTGAAATCGTCAAAGGCTGCAGGGACTATGAGAATCTGCTGTCGATAACCATAGGGGTCAGCACTAACAATATTCAAAAACTGAACGTTTACTTTATGCTATATATTTTGTGTTGGACTGTTATATTCTGTTCTTTTTGTTGTTGGATTGAAAGTGTAACTACATGTAATATATGTTTACTTATTTGATATATAATATGATTTTAGTGCTGTCTTTTTTGTCAGCATATCTTGCTGAGTTCTCAAAAACAAAATTTCAGCGGATCGTATGTCGAATTGTTCTTTTCAATATTCTTTTTATACCAGCAGCTATTCGTTATAATGTAGGAACTGATTATCCTAACTATGTGGATTATTTTAATTCTGTTTATGGGAATGATGTGAATGAATATGGATTCTATGTATTAACTGTGTTCTTGCGAAATATAGGACTTCCTGTACATAGCTTATTCGTTGCTTCTAGTTTTCTTTCTTATTTTCCATTATTGTTTTTGTCTAGAAGAAGTTATTCGATAAAAATTTTATTTTATGTGTTGTTGTTATATCTGATTTCTTTAAGTGCTATAAGAAATGCAATTTCTATATCTATTGTTTTGCTTTCTTTTGATTTGCTTTTTAATGGGAAGGTAAAAAAATCTTTAATGATATATCCTGTTTCTATATTATTTCATACTTCTGCTTTGTTTTTTGTTCCTTTTTTTATTGTTAATAGGTTAGATGTAAATAAAAAAATACTACTAGTATTCTCGGTTGCTGTTTTTGTGCTTTCTTATTTCGATGTTTTGTTTATGTTTCTATTGAATAGTGATTGGTTTTATGGTACAAGGTATGGTCGCTATGTTGCTACTTCTTTTTTCTCTGAAACAATTTTTAATACGGGATATGGTATGATACTTAAATTCTTAGTTCCTTTCTATGTTTTAAAACGTTTGTTGGTGGTTGATTATAAAAATGGATCTGTGTATTATCTGGTGATTGGTTATTTGTTGTCGATTGCTTTGGCTGCCAAAATTAATATATTTGGTAGGGTTTTAGAGGTTTTTGGAATAGCTTTAATTTTTGCTATTCCTCTTTATTTTGCTTGTAAGAAAAATAATATATGTATTAAATACGCTATATTGTTATTTTATGTGTTACTTTTTCAGCTTTTTATTAGAGATAATGATGGAAGTAGTGTTTATGGAGATAATGGAATTTATCCATATCAAACATTTTTAATTAAATAGTTTATAGTATGAAGATTGTTTATTTGGTTAATGATGCAGGAGTTTATGGCGCAAACCTCTCGTTGATTAATATGATTAAAGGATTAGGTATATCAAGGGATGTTTTTGTTATATTGCCTTCTGGTGGCCCTTTTGTTGCACTGTTGGAAAGTTTGTCTATCCCATATAAAATTATACCATTTAGATATAATAGTTATATTTATAAAAATAATGTTTTAAGTGTTTTTTTATATGTGTTTAGGTTGATTTATTATTGTGTGCTGAATAAGTATGCTTATTATATAATATTGGATTTTATTAAAAAAAATAATATTGGTTTGATTCATACTAATAATACTCGGGTTAGTGTTGGATTTAAAGTCGCTAAAAAAATGAATATACCTCATATATGGCATTTGAGGGATTTGTTAGATTTACATTTTAGTATGAGGCCATTTGTTGGGTTTGAAAAATTATGTAAAGATTATAATGAATCAACATTTGTAATTTGTGTTTCTAATATTGTAAAGCTTCATTTTTCTATTAAAGACTCGTCTTCAATAGTTATATATGACGCTGTTGAGTCTGTTAAAAATATATCATTTGAGAGAGCTGATAAAGATAATTATTTTATTTATTGTGGTATATTGAGTAAAAGTAAGGGAGTATTTGATGCATTGTATGCTTTTTCAAAGATTGCTAAAAATAGAGATGTTAAATTGTATTTGGCGGGAACAGGAACTCCTTCAATTACTAAAAAAATAAAGCATATTATAGTTAATGAAAAATTGATAAATAGAGTTGTTCTATTAGGTTATAGAAATGATGTGAAGAGTTTAATGAAGAGATCAAGAGCTCTTTTGATGTGTTCGGAAAATGAGGCTTATGGACGGGTAACAGCTGAGGCTATGCTAAATGACTGTATTGTCATAGGTAGGAATTCGGGAGGAACTGCGGAATTAATAGAACATGAGAAGACTGGATTTCTGTATAATACGAATGAAGAACTAATCTTCTTAATGGAGAAGGTCTTGAATATGGATACAACTGATATTCAAAATAGGGCGAAGAAGAAAGCAATCAATTCTTTTACAGAAGAGGTCTATGCGGAGCAATTGAAACAAGTTTATGACTCTTTGAGATGAAAAAGACCTATTCTTTTGATATTTTTGATACCTGTCTAGTCCGGAAGTGTGGGTGTCCGGATAATCTGTTCCGTCTATGGGCTGACCGTGCGTTGGGTGAGGTAGATCTGTCTTATCTGAAAGAGCTGGTTAATTCTCGTTTGAATGCGGAGAAAATGGCGAGAAAAGAATTAGGTAAGGAAGATGTTACCTTGGATGATATTTATCGTCATCTTTGCTTGGAATCATTTCCAAATCTAACGATACCGATACTTAAGCAGTTAGAACTGGATGTGGAGAGTGAGAATTTATCTCCGGTTCGACATGTGTTGGATTTGATTCGAGACTATCGGAAAAAGAGCGGGCGGATATTGTTTATATCGGATATGTATTTACCTTCTGATTTTTTGAGGTCTTTGTTGCGACAGTTTGGATTTTGGGAAGAAGGAGATAGCATATATGTATCTGGAGAGATCGGCTTGACAAAATATTCGGGAAATTTATTTCGATATGTTCAAAGAAAGGAACATATAACGAGATGTTCGTGGGTACATATAGGGGATAATTTATATAGTGATTATTATGTGCCTAAGTCTATGTTTATACGATCAAGGAGGATATATCATCCTTATACTTCTTACGAGAATCTTTGGTTGAATGGTGTGCAATCATCCGGTAAAAAATATTTACCGTCTTATTTGGCTGGATTAGCTCGGGCTTATCGACTGTCGCTTCCTTGTTTGGATCGTCTGGATTTTTTTGTGAACGTGTTGCTAGTCCCTTATTTTTTGTTTGTGTATAAGGTCTTACATGACGCTAGAAATAAGGGTGTAGATCAATTATTCTTTCTTGCTAGGGACAGTTTCGTTTGGTATCGGATGGCATTGAGATTGCAAGCCTTGTTCCCAGAGATGAATTTTCACTATCTGTATATATCGAGAAAAGTGGTGTTTGTCTCTTGTTTATATGATTTATCTGACGATGAGTTCGAATTGGTTTTTTCTGACATGGTAGGGTATACTCCTCGTCAGTTACTTTCTTCGTTGACCTTGGATGAAAGTGAGTTCATACATGAATTTAGTGCCGATGAGTTGGATGAGCCTTTAGGCACGGAAATGAGATCGCTGTTTTACGATAGAATAAGAACGTCTTCTTTGGCTATGGTCTTGTTGAACAAGTCGAAAGAAGCTAGGCGCTTGTTGCTGTCTTATTTACAACAAGAGGGATTCTTGAATAGCAAAAATCCGGGTATGGTGGATATTGGCTGGAAGGGTAATACCAACCGTGTGCTTAATTATATCTTGCGTCGTGAGGAAAACACGTTTTCTTATTTGTCATTTTTCTTGGGAGTGAAAGAAACCCGTCATATGATCTCAAGTATAGGAGATTATGAGGCCGGGTATTATTTTGAGGATTACATCCGGGAACCGGAATACACATACAATTTATTTGCGTTGGTATATGTGTTGGAGAATTATTTCTCAGCCTCTGATGATTCTACGCTATTAAGGTATCGTGAGGAGGATGGGATAATATATCCGGAATTTTCACCCAATACTATATCGGACTCCTTTAAGGAAAAAAATCAATATATATTATGCTTGACGGAAGGGTTCTTGGATTTTGTGATGGGGTCTGATTTATTGCGATACGATTTGTCTTCTCTTTTCGAGGATATAGGAGTGCCTACTTTACTTCGTTTTGCTTCTTGTCCATCTAAGCCAGAGTTGAGGATCTTAAAAGACCTCACTTTCAATGATATTTATGTTGGAGACAGAAAAGTAGTTATTAAGTTGTACCCATGGACTATTTGTGATTATGTTCTCAAAAAAATAGAGAATAGGAGAAATGATACATATATATTCACATGGTTCGATGCCTCGATTATTTATACTTATGGTTTTTTATCTAAACCTATATTGAAGTTAAAAAGAAATATATTGTCAGATTCATTAATTCATTTATTAATTAAAAAGTTGATAACACTATGGAAATAAAAGAGTTCATTCAAAATTTTGCGGATCAGTTCGATGACACTGACGCAAGCGTGTTTACTCCGGAAACAAAGTTCAAGGAGTTGGAAGAGTGGTCCTCGTTGACGGCCTTGTCCGTGATCGCCATGATAGATGAGGAGTATGACGTGAAGATCAAGGGTGACGATGTGCGTAATTCGCAAACGATCAATGATCTTTACGAAATCGTTAAATCCCGTCTCTGATGGCTTTTCTGGAATTCAAGAATGTACGGATCTCCGGCATCTCAGCCGGAGTTCCGAAACATGTGGAGTACAATCAGGATTATCCCTATTTTGAGGAGGGTGAGGCGGAGAAATATATCGCCTCCACCTCCGTTAGGGAGAGGCGTATCGCTGATCCCGGGGTCTGTTCCTCTGATCTTTGCCTCTCAGCGGCTGAACGCCTTATTAAGGATTTAGGTTGGGATAAATCAGAGATCGAGTGTTTGTTGTTTGTGTCTCAAACAGCGGATTATATCTTGCCGGCTACGGCTTGCATCTTGCAGGAACGTTTGGGATTACCTGAGAGTTGTTACGCCATGGATATATCCTTGGGCTGCTCGGGTTGGGTTTATGGTTTGAGCGTGATCACTTCCCTGCTGTCCTCCGGGCAGATAAAGAAGGGCTTGCTTCTTTCCGGGGAGATCTGCCATTTGCAATCCTCACCGTTGGATAAGAGCGCCTATCCCTTGTTTGGTGATGCCGGAACCGCCACGGCTTTAGAGTATCAAGAAGGATATGAGCCTGTCCGTTTTCATTTTTCTACAGATGGAAGTGGGTATGAGGCTATCATTATCCGTGATGGGGGGTATAGACATCCTTTTGATAACCAATCATTGGATGTTTATACGACTCCGGAAGGTTTACGAAGGACACGTTTGAACACGGAGATGGATGGCATGAGCGTTTTCTCGTTCGGGATAACGAAGGCTCCTCAGAGTTTCAACCTGTTGATGGAGCGCTTCTCATTGGATTGGGAGTCCTTGGATTATTTCGTGATGCACCAAGCTAATTATTTCATGAATAATAAGATCCGGAAGAAATTAAAATTACCGGAGGAGAAGGTGCCTTACTCCATGCCTCTTTTTGGCAATACAAGTAGTGCCTCCATACCTTTGACGCTGGTGACAGCCTGTTCGTTGAGAACACGGAGGAGTAAGATCGCGGTTTGTGGTTTCGGGGTTGGCCTGTCTTGGGGAACCGGTTATTTCGAGTTGGATGAGAATGTAATGATAAGTGATTTGGTCGAAATATAAATAATTATGAGTTATAATCCATATTCATTAGAAGGAAAGACAATATTGGTAACGGGAGCGTCTTCTGGTATAGGAAAAGCTACGGCCATTGAATGTTCGAAATTAGGAGCTAGAGTTATAATTACGGGACGTGATGAGGCTCGGTTACAACAGACTTTAAGTTCACTAGAAGGAGAGGGGCACGTTGTGATTGCGGCTGGTTTGGGAGAAGATGATGGGATACGATTCTTGGTAGAGCGAGTTCCAGTTTTAAACGGTATTGTACATGCGGCAGGTATCAGTGATACGGTTTTATTTCAATTCTTAAAGAAAGAGCGATTGGAGAATATATTCAACATAAACTTTTTTGCACCAGTAGTATTATCTCAATTATTATTAAAGAAAAAATTATTACGGAAAGGGGGATCTATTGTTTTTTTGTCCTCGATAGATGGCCCGATTACTGCGCATATTGGAAACTCTATGTATTCAGCAACAAAAGGAGCTCTTTCTGCGATGATGCGAAACATGTCTATAGAGTTGGCTTCTAAAGGAATTCGGGTTAATGCTGTCTTGCCGGGAATGACTGAAACACCTTTGATACATAATGATGATATTACTCAAGAACAACTGAATAAAGATATGGAGCTTTATCCTTTGAAACGTTATGCGGATCCCCGGGAGATAGCGTGGGCAATAATCTATTTATTGTCAGATGCAAGTACATTTACTATAGGGGCCAACCTTGTTGTCGATGGAGGATTTACGGTTTTATAGGCTATGGCGATACTGAAATATACAGATGTGGGGATTCATTCGGTCTCAGCTTGTGTCCCCCAAAAGGTTGTACGGAATTCCGAACTGGATAATTTGATCCCCAAGGCGGATTTGGAAAAGACCATCCATTCCATTGGTATTCGTGAGAGGAGAATAGCGGAGCGGGATGTCTGTTCCTCCGATCTTTGCAGCAAGGCCGCGGAGCGGTTGCTCTCGGAGCATGGCATTGACAGGGACTCTATCGGTGCTCTGATCTTTATCTCCCAGACTCCGGATTACCGTCAACCGTCCACTGCGCCTTCCTTGCAGGATCGTTTGGGCTTGCCAAAAACGGTGATGGCGTTTGATATCAACATGGCTTGTTCCGGATATGTGTATGGATTATCCATCGCTTATTCCTTGGCCTCGCAGGATGGGATAGGACGTGTCCTTTTGCTGGTGGGAGAGACCATGTCCAAGACCGTATCGGATCATGACAAGGTGACGACACCGTTGTTCGGCGATGCCGGTACCGCCACGTTGATAGAGAAAGGAGATGGGTATGGCCCCTCCTGTTTCGTGCTTCATTCTGATGGGGGTGGCTCGGATATGCTCCGCGTGCCGTACGGGGGATACCGGAATCCTAGTAGCACGGAGGGATTTGAGCGAAAAGTGGATGAGGAGGGGAATATCCTGAGCGGTGAGCAGTTGCACATGCGTGGAATGGATGTCTTCAATTTTGGTTTGCGGGTTGTTCCCTCGGGTATAAAGGAGATATTGAAAGTATTAGGTATGGGGATCGAAGATGTGGATATAATCCATTTCCACCAGGCCAACCGTTTCATGACGGATTTCTTCGCCAAGAAATTGAGGTTCCCGTTGGATAGGGTGCCGTATAGCTTGGGGTATTTTGGCAATACCAGTGCCGCCTCCATTCCCTTGAACATGGTCCATACCATGTATGATGGCAGTTTCCCGAGACGGCGGCATGTGCTTATGGCCGGTTTTGGGGCGGGCTTGGCCTGGGGAACGGCTTATCTTTCCTTGGAAAATCTAAGAATCTCAAAGCTGATAGAATATTAAGATGAGATATTATATATTTCGGAACAACACGCTTGAGCCTTTGTTCGGGAATCTGGATGCTCGTTACTCCGGCTATGGGGATATTTCCTCGCTGGAAGAGGGAGCGGATCGCTATATCTGGTTCTACCAAGTCCCTTTCGGGTTTGATAGGTGCCGTGTGGCGGAGGAGGTGTTATCCTATATCGATAAGTTGAGGTGGGTAATAGAAAAGATACCGGCACATAAGAGCGTGCTGGTCTTCTCCTTGGTTGATCTTTGTCCGTTTCAATGGGTCGGTTCAGAATGGGAGGTACAGGAGAGCATAGAGACCTATAACAAGTATCTACGCTCGCTCGCCTCGGAGAGGAGTAATGTCCGGTATGTGGATCTGCCGGATTTCACTCGCCGTTATTCTTCCAGCCAATTATTTGACTGGCGTTTCTATTTTATTTCCCAAATGGGCATTAACCCTAAGCTGGCTTCCGACTTTTCTTGCTGGTTTGAGGATCGTTTGAGGGAGATAAGCCTCTGCCGGAAGAAGTGTCTGGTATTGGATCTGGACAATACGCTTTGGGGGGGAGTCCTCGGGGAGGACGGTATAGATGGAATAAAGATAGGAGGTGATTATCCGGGCAAGGCGTTCCTGTATTTTCAGGAAGGCTTGTTGGAACTGGCCAAGAGAGGTGTCATACTGACGATCTGTAGCAAGAACAACGAGCGGGACGTGTTGGATTTGTGGGAGAAGAATCCTTTCGTGTTGTTACGGAAGGAACATTTCTCGGCTTGGCGTATTAATTGGCGGAACAAGGCGGATAACATAAGGGAGCTTTCGGAGGAGCTGAACATAGGTCTGGACAGTCTCGTCTTCGTGGATGATAACCCGACGGAGCGTGAGTTGGTCCGCCAAATGCTTCCGATGGTGGAGGTTCCCGAGTTTCCAAAACAGCCTTATATGCTACCCGATTTCTTGATCACCTTGTCGGATCGTTATTTCCGTGTCTATTCGGTGACGGAGGAGGATCGGCGGAAGACCGAGCAGTACAAGGCGAATGCGAGCCGTACACAAGAGCGAAAGAAATTTGTGGATTTCGATCAGTATCTACAGAGTCTGGAGATCGAGATGAGGATCGAACCGATAAGCTCGTTCAATGTATCCCGTATCGCCCAGATGACCCATAAGACGAACCAGTTCAATCTGACGACCCGAAGGTATTCGGAGTCGGATCTCATGGGATTTTCCTCCGAGGGCTGGTTGATCTATTGTCTTTTCGTCAAGGATCGTTTCGGGGATAATGGGATAACCGGAGCGGTATTGTTGAGACCTGTCGATGGGGGGTATGAGATCGATAGTTTCTTGCTCAGTTGCCGGATTCTGGGGAAAGGGATAGAGGAGGCTTTCTTATCCGGTATTCTTAATATACTGAGGAATAGAGGTGTTAAGCTCGTAAAAGCGTCTTATATTCCGACAGCTAAGAATATGCAAGTTTCAGGCTTCTATGAGCGAACCGATTTTGTCTTGGATAGCCAGGATAAGGACGGAAGCAAGTTCTACCATTTGAACATGGGTGCGGAGATAAAAATCCCATCCTATTATAAAATAACATATTGATATTATGGAAGAAAAGATATTGTTCGTATTAAAGAACGTGCTAGGATTGGAGAGTGCGACAAAAGCGTTATCCCAACAGAACTGTGATAAATGGGATTCCTTGCGCCATTTGAATTTGATCGTGGAGTTGGAATCCGAGTTTGGTGTCGAGTTCGATCCGGAGGAGATCTCCGGGATGAAGTGTTTCGAGGATATAGAAAGGGTATTAACGCAAAAACTGTGATATGGATTCGGTCGTGAAAAAAACCGGAGAGTTATCCGATGCGGAGATAGAGTCCATAAATACACTCTTTTTCGAGGTATTTGGCTTGCAAAGAGATATCCTTACGGTTCGTGAGGAGTGTTTTAATGCTCCATTGGGATATTCCGTACATAGTTTGATGTATGACAAGGGCCTCTTAGTCGCTTATTATGTATATATGCCTTTTTATTATAAGAAGAAGGGTGAGAAATTCATTGCGGCTCTAGGTTTTGATTCAATGGTAAAGAAGGAATACCGGGATTTCTTTACTTTTTATGAGACGGAAAGGGCTTGTTGGCCTTGTCTCCGAGGCATAGGGTGCAAATTGTTGTTTGGTTTCCCGAATGACGAGTCTTATCCGGTGATGATAAAAGGGTTTAAGGTAAAAGATATAGGCCGTTTGACCACTTATATCCTTCCGATCAAGATTGGTCCGATCATTCCGAGGATGAGATGGCTTGATCCTTTCTTTAGACTTTTTTCTTGGTCTTTGATCAAGATGTCCCATTTATCCAAAGGGAAAAAGATTCGTTCCTTTGTTTTTGAGAAGGATCGTGAGTCTTTCGATAAAGTCCGTTATAGATGGAATAAGGGGCAATATGAAATACGGGATATAAAAGGCTGTAAGTATGTTTATCGAATAGAGGATCATAAAGATCGCCATCAAAATTTTAATCCAGTTAAGACCGCTTTTCTTTTAGATGTATATCCTATGAACCGCTCAAATTTTGAGTTTGCGGTACGATCCATATACCAAGAGCGATCAAAGGATATTGATTTGATCATGTATGTGGGGGATTTAGATTTTGTTCCGGTTTCATTGATTAAGATACCTCATAGATTTGAACCTAAACATTTTCATTTTACTTGTAATTTGATTGACAAATCATATTTTGATGATACTCTATATGATATAAAGAATTGGGACGTGAATTTGTCAAGTTATGATTTAGTTTGATAAAGGATGAATATCTTGACTTTCGACATCGAAGACTGGTATAATTGTGATTTTATATCAGAGGATTTTGACTGGGATAGACACGAGGTTCGCATATATCAAGGGGTGGATCGCATTTTGGAGGAGTTGGATAAACGAAACTTGAAAGGGACGTTTTTCTGTTTAGGTTGGATAGCCGAAAGGCATCCTGGTGTGATTCGTTCTATCCAAAAGCAAGGGCATCATATTGGTTGTCATTCGTATCAGCATGAGTTATCTTTTCGCTTCAATGAAAAAGACTTCAAAAAGGATACTGCTAGGGCTAAATCGTTGATAGAAGATCTAATAGGGGAAGAAGTGAACGCCTTTCGTGCTCCGGGGTTCTCGATTACTAAAAATAATACGTGGGCACTTCGTTGTTTGGGAGAGTTGGGGTTCGAGTATGATTGTTCTATGTTCCCTGCCCCCCATGATTATGGTGGAATGCCTAGTTATGGAATGGGTGTTCCGAAACGGATAGACTTGGGTTTCGGTGGGTTTATCAAGGAGTTCCCTATTAATATACAAGCAATATGTGGAAAATATATCGTTTTCTCGGGAGGAGGATTTTTCCGTTTATTTCCTTATTGGCTGATTGATTATTGGGCTAAGGATTGTACCTATATGATGACTTATTTCCATCCTCGTGATTTTGACACGGGGCAACCGATTATCCGATCCTTGCCTGTTATGAGACGATTTAAAAGTTATGTGGGTATTAAGGGTGCTTTTGGTAAATTCCAACGCTTGTTGAGCCATTATGACTTTATGAGTGTAAAACAGGCTGACTCTATCATAGAATGGGATAAGACTCCGTTGGTCAAGTTGGAAGACTTGAAATGACATGCCGTAAATAAATTCACGATGAATATATTAATAACAGGGATCCACGGTTTTGTGGGTTCCAATCTGGTTGTTGCCTTGAAGGAGCGTCATGGCCTCTATGGTTTGGATATTGTTACCCCGGAAAAGGACGGTGTGATAAAGACTTTTTCTTGGGATGACTTAGATAAGGAGATGCCGGAATTTGACGCGGTGATCCATTTGGCGGGGAAAGCGCATGATACTAAAAATAGGAATGCCGCAGATACTTATTTTAAGATTAATACGGGATTGACCCAACGAATTTTTGATTGGTTTTTGGCTCGGCCTTCTATCAAGAAATTTATCTTTTTTTCTACGGTAAAAAGTGCGGCTGATTCTGTACAAGGAGATATACTAACCGAAGAATGTGTACCTGTTCCCATAGGACCGTACGGTGAAAGTAAAATCAAGGCTGAGAGCTATATCATCGAGAGGTTTGCGCCTGAAGCGTTAGGCAATTTGTATCATGCGTTTGGAGATAGTTCTATCTATCCCGGCAAACAGGTATATATCATGCGTCCTTGTATGATTCATGGCCCGGGAAATAAGGGGAATTTGAATCTGTTATATAATGTAGTGAGTAAAGGGATTCCTTGGCCGCTTGGGGCATTTGAGAATCGTCGTTCATTCACTAGCGTACAGAACCTCTGTACAGTGATAGAAGGTTTCTTGACTCAAAAGGTAGAGAGCGGCATCTATCATATGGCTGATGACGATCCGTTGTCTACTAATGAATTAATCGAGGTGATTTGTGAGGCGTTGGGTAAGAAGACGAGAATTTTGTATATCCCTAAAGGGGTAATGAACGTGATGGCAGAGATGGGTGGATGGCTACATCTTCCACTCAATCCGTTTCGTATGCAGAAGCTGACAGAGAATTATGTGGTAAGTAATGCTAAAATAAAAAAGGCTTTGGGGTTACAAAAGATGCCGGTATCCGCAAAAGAGGGATTGGCTTGTACTATTCTTAGCTTTAAGAAGTGATAAGATATGAACGGCTTGCTTTATGTACTGATTTTCGCTTTGCTATTTTTTGCGGAGCTTTTTTATTTCCATATAGCGGATAAGTTTAATATCATTGATAAACCCAACGAGCGCAGTTCCCATGCCTCTATTGTCTTGAGAGGTGGTGGCATTATCTTTTTACTGGGTTTATGGACATGGGCTTTCTTTTTTGGATTTTCTACGCCGTGGTTTCTTATGGCCGTTACCTTAATTGGGGGCGTAAGTTTTATAGATGATGTACGTAGCTTGCCTGATTCTGTGCGTTTGGTGGCCCAATTCATTGCCATGGTGATGATGTTTTATCAATTGGATATATTGCGCCTGAATATGTGGTGGGTGCTGTTGTTGGCGCTTATCGTTTGTGTGGGAGCCTCGAATATCATTAATTTCATGGATGGTATAAATGGCATTACGGCTGGTTATTCTCTATCAGTATTGCTTCCATTGATGTTGGTAAACGAGAAGTCCGGTTTTGTTGATCCGTCTTTGATCTACGTTTCGGCACTTAGTGTTTTGGTGTTCTGTCTTTTTAACTTTCGTCCCAAGGGAAAGGCTAAGTGCTTCGCCGGAGATGTAGGTTCTATAAGTATAGCCTATATTTTGCTGTTTATGATAGGCAGTCTGATTATTAAGACAACGGACGTGACTTACTTGCTCTTTTTATTGGTTTATGGTGTGGATGGTTGTTTGACGATAATACATCGCGTTCTACTGCATGAGAATCTAGGTCAAGCGCATCGTAAACACGCTTATCAGTTGATGGCGAATGAACTTAAGATTGGTCACGTTAAAGTGTCGTTGGTATATATGTGTTTACAATTGGCGGTTTCTTTGGCATTTATCTATGTGATACCTGATACCGTAACGGCACATTGGTTGTATTTGTTGGCGGTAGTAGTGGTGGTGGCGTTGTTGTATGTGGTATTTATGAAAAAATACTATTGTTTGCATGAAGAATATTTAGCTTCGATTATAAAAGAGAATTAAGTTATGGTTTTTATGTGGATTTTACTTGCTTACATGAGTGATACCCCCCTGATCCTTATGTGCTAAGGATATGGCCTATATCGTTAATTGTTTAAAGAAAAATATATTGAGATTATTATGAGTCTTTTTTCTCGACTATCTACCTGGTACTTTTCCAAGAAATCCTTACCCTATTGGGGTATTATCTTGCTGGATTGCTGCTTGATCCTATTTTCCGGCTTATTGGTGTATACCTTGAATAACGGGGTATTATCAACCTTGGATATCTTAGGGCATCTATTGGTCACGCTGTTGGTATGCTTGATTCCTTATCTGGTAGGCTTTCGCCTGTTCCATACCTATTCGGGGATTATACGTTATTCCTCTTTCGTGGACTTGCAAAAGGTGGGGTTCGCCGTCTTGTTTGGCTTGATTTGTGTGGTCGTGTTTCAGGCACTGACCGATTTCTCTCCTTATTTGATGTATATCCGTAAACGGGATCTGATCCTCTCCGCGTTGTTGGCTATGAGCTTGATGTGGATGATGCGTGTGTTCGTTAAATTCTTTTATGTGAGTACTTTCCGGGTGGCTAAGGCGGAGCGTGCGTTTATCTATGGCGTGAAGCAAGGTGGGGTGAGTTTGGCGAAGAGTATCCAGAATCAGGATCCGGCCCGGTTTGTGCTGGCGGGGTTTATCTCGGACATAGCGGAGATAGAGTATCGATATTTAATGGGAGTCAAGGTTTACCCGAATGATGAGGAATTGGTTTCTGTGATGAGGAAAAAACGGTCTAATGTCTTGCTGGTGTCTCCATTGAAAGTTGAGGCGATCCGGAATAATCAGGAGATGGTGGACAGGCTGATCAAGGCGAATATAAAGATCTATATGACTCCTGCCGCCCAAGAGTGGGACGGGAGGAGCGACTTGAGCCATACCCAGCTGAGGGAGGTGAATATAGAGGATTTACTGCCCCGTGATAAGATCGAGATAGACTTGGAGGCGGTGAGGAAGCAGCTTACCGGTAAGCGGATTCTGATAACAGGAGCCGCCGGAAGTATCGGTAGTGAGATCGTGCGGCAGGTAGCCCAGTTCGCCCCGGAACGTATGGTCTTGATAGATCAGGCGGAGACTCCCTTACACGATGTCCGCTTGATGATGGCTCGTGGGTGGCCGGATATAGAATCCTATACGGTTGTGAGCGATATTTGTGTACGTGAACGCATGGAGGAATTGTTCGAGGAGCATCGTCCGGATTACGTGTTTCATGCCGCGGCTTACAAGCATGTACCTATGATGGAGGATAATCCGGAGGAGAGTGTCCGCAACAACGTGGACGGTACCCGGGTGATCGCAGACTTGGCGGTGAAATACGGCACGAGGAAGTTTGTGATGGTATCGACCGACAAGGCGGTGAATCCCACGAACGTGATGGGCTGCTCGAAACGTATTTGCGAGATCTACGTGCAGAGCTTGGATCAGGCTATCAAGGATGGGAAGGTGAGGGGGCGTACGCAATTCGTGACGACTCGTTTCGGCAATGTGCTGGGATCGAACGGTTCCGTGATCCCGTTATTCAAGGAGCAGATCAAGCGGGGCGGTCCTGTTACGGTGACGCACAAGGATATCATTCGTTTCTTCATGCTGATACCGGAGGCTTGTAAGCTAGTCCTAGAGGCCGGTACGATGGGTAATGGGGGCGAGATCTTCGTGTTCGATATGGGTAAACCTGTACGAATCGTGGATCTGGCGGAGCGTATGATCCGTCTGAGCGGGGTGAAGGGAATCGAGATCCGGTTCACGGGATTGCGAGACGGGGAGAAGTTGTATGAGGAGGTACTCAATGAGGAGGAGACCTCCAAGCCTACTTTTCATCCGAAGATCAAGATCGCCCAAGTCCGTGCGTATGATTATGCGGACGCCAATCTGCGGATTGATGCCTTGGTACATGCTTGTGCCGTGGAGGGGGATATGCAGATCGTGAAGCGGATGAAGGAGATCGTTCCTGAGTTCAAGAGCCAGCATTCTAAATATGAGGTGTTGGATGAATAGAGCGAAATAAAAAGTAAATTATGGATTTATCCGTGAGGGCCTATGCTATTAATGTTGATTTAAATATAGCGTCAAAAAAGAAGAGCCTCCCCAGAGGCATTTGCAAGAAAAGAGAAGGAACCATGTGGGTTTTGTGATGAAAAGATAGGATGATAGAGATTTTGTAGAATCGATATAAGGTCAAGGTTTTGTACCGGTCTTCTTTTCCCGTAAAGGGATTTAGAAGGCCGGTTCTGTTTTTATATATGTGTTTGAAAATCCGTATGTAAGTACGGTGTCCGGCCATATGCGGCGCAGGGATAAACATTCCCCCTGCGTTCGCATGATGAAAAAGATCTATGAGCGTTTGAGAGAGAGATTGGGGCATAAGCCCACGGTGAAGAATTTTGACGCGTTCTTGGTAACGTTGGGGCCGGATGAGCGGGAGTCTTGGAAAATGGATGTGTGTAGTTTGGGATATGGAGATTATTATAGGAAGATGCCCGGGGCGTACCGTAAATTTATCCGGAAGTATATGGAGCATGACCGGGAGTGCGAACGGTGTTATATACGTAAGTATACGGTGCGTGGTGATTTGCTGTATTCCCCATTTCGTCCGGAACTCTTGTTGGAGCTAGTGAAGCTTGTGGAGTTTACGGATCGTGAGACTCCCCCTTCCTCCTTGGAAATAGCCTCTTGCTTGTTGATGGGGTTTGATTATCCGGGCTCGGTGCGTGGCTTGGCTTCTCATTTGCGAGAGGCGGGGCATTCTGCGGAAGCAGTCTTGGTGCTCGCCGGAAAGAGGGAGGTGACGGATGAGTTTTAAAAGAGATATGGATTTGAATGTTAGTTAAGAATAGCAGGTTTTTGTTGTCTTTGAAAAGGGGTATTTTTGGTTTTTTTTATTTTTAATTAGTTGAATATTACTTGTTTGATGGATAAAACTACGAACGTTCGTCTCTTCTGGGCCATCTTACCTTTGTGTCGTGCTCCATAAGGGGTATATAACCATAAAAATTAAAAGATATGGCACAAGGTTTTAAGTTGGTGTTGCGTCCGTCGAAGCCGGGCGAGAAGGATTCAGAGAAAAAGTTTTATGCGGTGTCGAAAACGAATGGTATCTCTAGTATGAAAACGCTATGTAAGTTGATCTCGGCACGTAGTACGGTGTCGTCGGCAGATGTGAAGGCGGTATTGGATAACCTTAATTTCGTATTAGATATGGAACTTCAGGAGGGTCGTATCGTAAAGTTCGGCGATTTCGGGAGTTTTCGGATCTCGGTGAGTAGTGATGGTGTAACAGATAAAAAGGATTTCAATTCGAGTATGCTGCGCCCGCCGCGTATCATTTTCACTCCGGGAGGTGAGTTGAAGGATACGAAGAAGACACTGGAGTACTCACGGATCTCCCAAGATGGTGCCACTGCGGAGGCTGGTGGCTCTGATAGTGATAGCCCGAGTGAGATTTAACGTGCAACTGGTAATGGCCGTGCTGCTTTGCGTGGCCGGCCTTGCCTTAGTATTCTGTGGTTTTTGGGTGGCTCCTTCCGGTGAGATAGATAACAGCGTGCTGGTCGCATTTGGGGAGATCTGTACGTTTGCCGGTGCGTTGTTTGGGGTGGACTACTCTTATAAATTGAAAATTAAGGATTGAAAATTGAAAATTTGAGTTAAGATGGAAAAGGATGAGAAGAGATTGACAGAGCATTTTCGTATGGACGAGTTTATTTATAGTGCGATGGCGGTGGAACTTGGACTTAATAATGCGTTGCCTTCGGAGGTAATACCGGCGATACGGAATCTAACGGTGCGGTTGTTGGAACCTTTGCGTATATATCATCGACAGCCTATGTATATCATGAGTGGCTATCGAAGCGAAGAGTTAAACCGATTAGTGGGAGGTGCCCCTAGCTCGCAACATATGAAGGGGGAGGCGGTAGACATTTACACGGTGGATCGCAACCGACTATTGGAGGACTTGGTGGCAAGCTGTCTGAATTTTGATCAGGCGATCCTTTATCGTACGAAGGGATTCATACATCTTTCATTAAAAAAACATGGGGTGAACAGAAAACAGATTTTATTTAAATAGGAGGGGGTATGAGTGGATTTAGGAAAAAAGGATACTATATATTGTGTTTTATCGTACGTACATTATATAACTTGTTAAGTCTTGAAAAAAAGCCTAAAAAATAATGCCCGATAAATTTGGACCGTATGTTTTATAGCATTACTTTTGCACCCGCATTCGAGAGAGAACGGCGCTTCAGAAATGATGGAAACGTGGAGGTATCCTTGGGTAGGGGATGAGGTTGGCTGGGCCAAGCGATAATTTCCAACCGCCCGGAGATCGACGAGAGAAAATAAATCGAGAATTTTTCACCGAAAAATTTGGAGATTAAAAAAAAGTCCTTACCTTTGCAGCCGCAATCGAGAAACGATAGCGACAAGAGTTCTTTGAGAGATTTACATAATTCAACAAGTAGTACAAGTATTAGGAAAA
>ERZ772816.386-NODE-386-length-50172-cov-13.848036_pt1 | contig 50172 bp, 38 predicted proteins | sample MGYA00511359_ERZ772816 | MGnify/ENA primary metagenome ERZ772816 (study PRJEB29015, sample SAMEA2737710) | human gut metagenome | biome: human gut; feature: human-associated habitat; material: faeces | place: China | collected 2012 ...
CGGCCCTGCCGGGGCGCGAGGCGTAGGGACTACCCACACGAACTCACGAAGGCTCATTTTTATTCATATCCAGAACAACGCTGGCCGTGGCGGTGTTCTTTCCCGCATCCGGCGAGAACTTTCCTCCGCTTTCCGGCAGGGAGAATTTCAGCGGATTATTGCCGTTGGCGTCGGTGCTGCCGGGATTGGTGACGGTTACATGGTAGGTGTCCGCCCGGCGGCCTGTGAATTCAAATGTTCCATCTGTGACGGTTGTCTTATGCGCATTATCTCCCTCCGTGCAGTTTTCATTGCCGTTGTTGTGGTTCGCTTCTACCGTAACATCGCCTGTGTAAAGTTCGTCCGCGCCTTCGTCATATGCGCCGTTAAAGTTTTTATCGATAAAAATCTTACCGCCAATGACGCCCGTCTGGAACTCTACCTGAATGCGGGGCAGAGGATTGTGACCCTGATTCAACGTATTGCCCACGGAATAGGGGGACACGCCGCATGGTCCGAAGTTGATCTCACTACCCACAAAGTTCGCGTTCTCATTAAACGTCGGCTCCAGACGCATGTTGACTTTCAGTTCGGCATCTTGAGGGATTGAAGCAGTGTCAGGCTTCGCCGCAATGCGGATCATTTTGACTTCTTTCCACCTCGCAGCCTTTTCTTCATCGGTGTCACACCCAGCTAATAACTGTTCCTCAGTCTGGTACTTAGCCGTATTGGTGTAATGCTTCTCATCACCCGCCACTTTCTTTGATTCGATATCCGTGGCATAGGTGACCTGAATCTCACCTTGATGATTTCCACCAATCCAGAGCTCCGGTGCTCCAGTCAGATTCATATCAAATTCAAATGCCGTATCCTGCATATGGCTATCCCACAAGTCGCCTTTCTTAGGCACCGGAATAAAGTAATAGAAGGCCTGGGCGTCTTTCTTATCGAACGCTCGCCCCGTTTCATTCTTCAGGGTGAACAGCATATCCACCACGTGGTTTGCGTCCTTCAGGTAGACCTTTTCCCCATCATTCTCAAAATTGGAATACTTCGTCGCATCGAACTCAGCATCAGAGCCTTTCTCCGTCATTCTTGCGCCGAAAGTGAAGGTCAAGCCCAATCGTGCCGCCACCACGGACAGCTTGGTACCCTTTGCGTTGGCGTTGAAGGTGCTGTACCGCACCCCCTCATCCATAACCTGATATTGGGCCAGGGTGCCGTTGTTGGACGTGGAGGTCAGGGATGCGCTCTTGAACCGCACGCAGTCCCGCATATCCAAGGTCATGGCGTCGGCATCCTTGGCGATATTCATATCAAAGGAAATCCCGATCTGGTACTGCCCCAGCCCATCGGTGAACCAGCCAACCTTTGCGGGATTATCTTGGTTCGTAAAGGAAATCTTGTACAGCTTGTAGCCGTTTGCGGCGGCAGAAGTCACTTCCTCAAACTTGTATGCGGTTTCAGTTATTTCTGTTCTTTGGGGATTCGTCACAGTCTCCACGACTGCATCGGACAAGAAAACCTTATCCGCTATTCTACCAATCTCCTGATACAGCTTGAGGTTTTTGACCGTGATCTTCTCCGGCAGACGGATGTAGATTTCCTGATCCGTTGTAACATTGTTGGAGGAATAGGGATAGGCGGAGGAGCTGAGCAGGCCGTTGAAGGCAATCGTGTCTCCCGCCGTTGCGGAGGTCTTGCTCAGGATAGGCACTCGCTCCAAAGTTCCTTCCTTATACGCCTGCTCCATGGCCAGAGGGATCTCGCCCGGTATGTTTGTGACCTTTACGGTATAGTTGTCCGATTTGGCCGTGCTATCACCTGAACCGGTATCGTACATTTTCATGGAAGCAAAGTTGGTATAAGTACCCGCGTCTTCGGTCAGCAGCTTGCCGAAGGTGGTGGCGTATCCCGATGTGGGATCCTGGTCACGGGAGGACACATATCCCACGTAATCCTTCTCATAGCTGCCTACGTTGGCTTTGATCTTGGTGAAATATTCGCCCTCGACAAGGTTTGCCATATTAGCGGTAAAGGTGACAAAGCCGCCGCTGCTGGTGAGAGTGCCGTTGTACTTTTGTTCGGTTGAGTTCTTTGTTGTCGTGTACCAGACTTCCACAGTATTGCCCGTGGTTGCAGGAATCTTCTGGGCAGTGACGCCAATTTTACCATTGTTTCCATAAGTGAATTCCACCGTCTTATCTGCGCTGGCGGCGCCGCCCTGATTGACCACATGGAACTGTCCCAGATAATAGGTAATACCGGAATCGCTTGTGTAATTATTATAGATTGGCTGATTGTTGGCTTTTCCCTTCACACTCATGCTCTCTCCTGCTTGAGCAGTGAAGCTGAACGTAGTGCACTCGCCATTATAGAGATACCATGTACTGTCATCCTGCCAGGTAATCGTTCCGCCCACTGCGGAGGCAGCACCGCGCCCTTGAGAGGCGCTGGCAGTAGGCGTCTCACCCTCGTAGCATCTGGGGACTGTCTTACCGGTGTTGAAAATCGAATTGCTGCCCCACTTGACGGCATTTGTAGTTGTGACGTCACAAGCAGATGTCCACTGAAAGTAAGGGGTAAAGTAGTCCTGGCCATACTCCAGATACAAGTTTTCCCATGTCAGTGTGACGGTGTGATTGGTATTGTTTACCGTCTCTGTGAAGCTAAACCCGTCCTTATAGTTGCCGTCCGCATCCTTGTGATTTTCCGGATCCAGCATATTGGGCCTGGTGGACTCTCCCGCAGGATCCCAGGTGATGTCAGCTAATTCCGCGTAGACGTTGCCGTCATCACCTGCATAGTACGGCAGAGCAATGGTAATCTCCAGCTTCTTAAAGAACTGGGGCATATCGATGTAGTCCTTGTCCGGGTTTATCCAGATTTGCCGCAGGGCAAAGGGCTGATTCTCTGCCGTAGGTACACCGCTCTTCACACCGACACGTGACAGTCTAGGACCGGTCTGGATAGCTCTGTTGTCACCGGCCGCATCATTGTATTTGCCCGTAATCTTAGGAGTGGCGGAGATTGTCTGATATGTTTGAGCGTCTGTGTAGACTTCGATTTTAAACGAAGAGTCCTCGAGTTTCTGTTCCGCCCTTCTGTTCCAGAGAACGGTATCCGGGGCCAGAACGATATTAAAGCTGTTCTTTTCCGCCGTATTTTTGAGGGAATAGGTGATGGTGCCATTTGTGGGGTGGTAGCCGCCGTAGTTGTTCTCACTGCGCAGCTCGTCAATGCTTTCGGGCGTTACGCTCTCCGCCATGTCACCGCGCACAGGAATCGGATATTCCACCACGGTCAGCCTGTCGGGCACGGTGATCTTCACTTTTTTATTCGCCAGATTCAGCTTGCTTTCCACCTCAATGTGCAGCGTGAACTGCTTGGAAAAGTCAACGGAGAAGGAATCTCCATCTAACAAATCCTGATTGTCCACTCCCTCCGCCCGAATCTCGGCGGTGGCAATCTTCATTCCGTTGACAGCACTATCGCCATCTTCCAGCGGCTGAACATTCAGGGTCTCAACAGATGCTAAAAGCTTGTCGACCTTGTCTGCGTCGATCTGAGATTGTTCTTCCCTCGTCATGCGTTCGTATGCCCGTTTGGCAGCAATGGCCTTCTCCGAAAGCTTAAGCATCCCTTCTTCATCCAACTCATCCGTCCGCTCCAGCAAAGCAAGGACGGCGTCGATCTGCTCTTCCACAGCGGATGACTCTAACATCTCCTCCGTGGCATCAGCACCCGGAGAGACACTCTCCGCACTCTGTCTTTCTTCTTCAACGAGCGGCTCATCCCGCATAGATTCCGCGGCCGCCGATACTGCCATCATATTTGCGCCGAGCAGCACAACACAAAGCACCACATTGACAACCCTGCGCCAAAAATAAGGCCCGTGATTGTGTGATTTCATTGATATAACCCTCACTCTCATTCTTTTCCAAGCGAAGCCAAAGTACGACGTTAATCGCAATATCAGTCACAATCAGTGATAATCACTCACAATATCTCTTATAATGTGAATGATCTTGTGAGTGATCACTACATCTGCCTGCGGACTTTTCCTGCTACGCGCTTACGCCAAAACATAGCGGCGGTACTTACTTGTTGCCTCCGCCGTAGGGGCAACCGCGCCGTCGGCTATGAGCCTATTGAGGTGATATCTAACAGTGTACACGGGCCTGCCGATCGCCTCCGAGATTTCGCGAGCGCTCAACGTTCCTTCCTTCTCAAGCAGCTCGACAATCGCCTCGCGGGGCTCGAGAGAGGAGTGTCTTTCGGTCCCATTAGCCTCCTCGATTCCAGGCGGTGTCCCAGAACCGACCGAACTGGTGACATGTATCGCCAACGTATACGAACCACCTTCGTCGTGAACAAGAAGGCCGCGCTTTAGTAAGTTACCAAGAGCCGCACGAACCTCATCAGAGTCGCAGCCAAGCTGCTCGTGCAGCTCTTTAACTGTCTTGGAACCAGTTCTTTTCATCGTAAGGACCGTGGCCCTTTCAAGTTGGGGCAGATCGGAGCACCCGATACTCGACAGCCATGCCTGGAACTCCGCGATCTCTGTACCGTGGCGCCCAAGCGTAACGGTAAAGGCATCGATTTCCGCATTGAACTCAGGTGCAGGCAGAGACTTTGCGGCCATCTCGCGCAGCATTAAATCGATTCCAGTTCCGTTGCCTTCTGCCGGTGCGCCAACTTCACCAGGCAGCGCAACGTACCGCATCAAGCTCATCAAAGTTGAGTTTCTACATGCAGAGGAACCGTCCGCAAGGTTTTCCACGGTTTTACCGCCCCAAAGACCACCGGGGCTTTTTATGACAACACGATCGGGATAAATCTCGGCGGACACCGCCTGACCTACAAACGCGGAATTGTATTCCCTGTGAACCAGGGCGTTCGCAATTGCCTCACGCAGTACATCGCGCGGGATTTCCTGCTCATCGTGTCGTCCTGCACCATCTACAATTGAATACGTTTTCAAATTTCTTTCGATCGCGGCAATCGCATCGCTCATCACCTCAGGGAGAGGACCCTCGCAAACTTTCCTGTCGAGAAAACGTGGTTTACCAGGAGCAGACTTGGCAGTGTCGGGATAGCTGGCAACATCAACCACCAGTTTCGGATAGAACATCTGCGGATAATCGCCCGCAACGAGCATGCCCGCCATTCGTATATCTCCATTGGCGTTAGTTATGTTCAGACGTCGCATGATGACCGCTTGGTCGGTTGTTCCACGCGTGGCTTTTGAATTGAGCATACGGGCGGTAGCTATGATTTGATTGATGATATCGGCGTTGAGATCGTCAATCGTTGCCTCGGGGACAATGTCTCGGTCATCCTTGGACGGCCTTAAAATATTCTGAAGTTCGTAGAGCTCGGTAGGAGACAGCTTGATGTCCTTGTCGTCAACACGTTTGTAGCTGCCGGCGACCATCCCCCTGCCTCTAATAAAACACGGCTTTGTCCCGGTTTCGTTTTCCATAATGGTTATCACCAGCAGGGGACTACCTTCGAACTCATGACGCTCGACGGAATATTTTGGTGGATTCTCCAACTTACAGTTGTCCGTTTCCCCATCACCGACACCGGAAATGAAGTCATCGAGATTTGCCTGCAGATCAAACCCCTTTGCAGCTGTAAAACCTTCGGGCTCAGACAGCCCCAAGATAATGATTCCGCCTGCAGTGTTAGCAAAAGCACTAACCGACTCCCAGATGTCCGACGAGAGCCTCTGCCCGCTTCGCTTGACCTCAACCTCCGCATCATCCGTTCCCTGAGCACGGAGACGAGCAATGATTGATTCGAGCTGTTCGAAGTCCACCTGTATCACCACTCACATTCAGGAACAATATCAGTCACGTCAGTAATAATATCACTCATATCAGTAAGAGCTTTATTTGAATCAGTAAAAATGATAGGTAAGCCGACTTGGCAACACGTGTCCTAAGGGAGATCAGGGCACCCATTGCCCACATAAGCACCAACGATGCCCCAAATGCCTTCTCGGGCGCAAGCAAAGGATGGGATGGCATCGCAAATCGACACAGATGAAGAGGCCGCTCCACGCCTAACCAACCCACGAAATGAGACGCCCCCATGGACCCGCCGTCATTTGGGTCCACGGGGGCATCGTCAAACCAATGGAAGCCTCAGGCAAGACAGGCCCTTTCGGAAGACGCCAGAGAGGCCCGCCGTATTGACGCGGGCGGTCCTACTGCCCCTGAGATCTGTACCTGGCCTCGGTGGCCTCCTTGGTGGATCTGTAGGGCGAGCTCGGGCGGTACGGGGTCTCCTCGGTGAAGCGGGCCGGGTCGTCGAGCTCCAGGTCGCCGAAGACCTGCTCCATGGCGCCGTTGTCGATGCAGTTACCCTTCCGGGGCATGCTCTGCTCAATTCTCAATGACCACGGCACTCAGGAAGCGGTGGTCATTCGGACCACATCTTAGTGAACATCAACAGTGACTACACCGTCAGCTATGAGCCTTTTGAGACGATATCTAACATCACCCCATCTATATCGGACTATCTCTGTGGTATCGATATAGATGTCAGAGTTCCAGATATAGTTCGATATAGATATTGAGCCCCACTACTGGGAGCTCAGGACGTAATGGGCGTCCGGACCGCGTTTTGCCGACTTAAGCTCTCCAGCCTTGATCAACTTCCGAATTTCATAGTAAGCAACATCGGGATTAACGTGAAGGAGCTCCGCCACATCCTGCTTGGTCACACGCCCCTGTTCCCGCGCCAGTCTTAAAATGAGTTCTGGATAGCGGATCGGATCGATGTCCGCCTGACGTACATACTCCTTAACTCTTCCCGTGCGCTTATATACTTTTGAGCTCATACGGTATTCCCTATGCGCCGCCGAGCCAACTGCCTCAACCAGACCAGACTCGACCAGCAGCTCTACCGTCTGGATGAGTTGAGCCTTTCGAACGTCAACATGCTCTGTCAGCACCTCAATCGTAGCTCGACGCAGGCGCTTGAGCGCATCGAGGACAAGCAGGGTCTGCAGGGAAAGCGGCGCAGATCTCTTCTCCGACTCTTCCGCAATGAGCTTGATGAATTCCTGGTCCGGCTTACTGCGCGCAATAAACAGGCTGACGCCCGTCGAACCGGATTCGGAATAATCCGGGAGAGGCCTGCCCGAAAGCAGGGAGCCTTCATAGATTCGGTCGATCCCTCGCCCGGTTCGCTCTGCGAGGCCGATGCGCTTAAGGGCGTCCATGAGACTCGGATTTCTTCCATGGGGATCGGCGGTGAGAAGGTTATCGATCGATATGCCTTCGATAAAACCGCCCGGATTCGAAATGGTTAAACCCGTGTCGTCAATCAGAACGCGGACCCTACCCAACATCGAGTAATCCCTGTGCCCGAATGCGTTTACAAGCGCCTCGCGAATTGCGCGGCCGTTAAACGTTTCAATCGGATCGCTGAACAACCCCAAAGATACTTCGGTGACGGGATTCCACGGTATGATCGCCTCGGAGACCTGCTCGATAGTGCGGAGCAGGGGGCCTTTATAGGTAAGGTTTACCCTCACATTCGTGCCCTCCAGCACCTGAAGGGTCGCCTCGGAAGTGGGGACGGCCTTGGCAAGAACATCTTCGCGGCCGATCATCAACAGTCCCGTCAAAGTTGGAATTGTTTGGTCTCCAACGGTTGCGACAAACCCCAACGCCCTCTCAAGATCCTCATCGTCGAGCTCTAGAAGCGATTTATCGCTGTTATTGTATTTCCGCACAACATTACGGAGATTTTCCATCGCCAACGGATCAAAATCTTCACGCGTAGTATCTGGGACGGGCTGGGCGGAGTAATCCAAGCGACCAAGGTCGGAGAGGCGGGTCGATATCTCGTACGGATACATTGGTATGCTCTCAGGTTCGCCGTTGGCCTTGAGACGCCGGCGCAGGATACGCCCCTGGGCGGAAGCGATGACGCTCGTGGAACGCGGAACCTCTATTCGAGTAATGTACTTTTCGTCTTCCACAAGGACGACCGTTCGCACGGAGACAGAAGGCACTGTCTTGTTCGCAATCATGGCGCTCATCTGCAACGGGTCTCGATGTTGAGGCTGAGCACCGGTGAGCGTTCCGTCGTCCTCGACACCAATGTACAGCTCCCCTCCATCGGTGTTGGAGAGGGCAACCACCTCATCTACGATGACATTTTCGGAGATGGTCTTACGATCGCTCTTAAATTCTACGATTAAAGATTCGCGCTGCGGGACACTCATATCCAACTCCTTATATCTGAATCTGTATCAGATTATATCTGTAATCAGATATATATATATCGATAGTATAGATATAGTTTGATATATCGCCTCACGGCGGGGCATATTCCAGCAATTAATTCCAAATTCCTCGGGAACGGCTTTTTTCGATATCGTGAGACTAGAATGCCCCTTCAAGGACCTAACATGCACGCAATATGAATGGAGACGGCATGACTTGTGATCGACTCATAGAGCTAGCAGTTCAAATCATAAGCGCGATAGCAACTGCCACAGCGGTCATAGTCGCACTCCGAGACTCTCATCGCGCAAGAAATGTACACGATGAAGATATGCGGCGGCGCCAAGCGGAAGGTGTCTCGTGCTGGCTTGAGGATCTCGGGCCCGACGACCACCCATACGACAGCGCTTTCCTATACACGCGGACTGTCTTGTCAAACAAAAGTGAATCTCCGGTTTACAACGTCGTCATAACTTGTGTTGGAATCCAGGGAAACGGCCCTAAACCTAACGGTGAACTCGCCGGCCCTGACTATGAATGTCGTTCTTACATATCCGTTCTTCCTCCGGGTTCCTGGTCCACTCTTTTGCCAACTCACGGGCGCGGAATGGGAATTGTTCTTGGCTCAGAGATTGCTTTTACCGACGCCCGTGGCACATCGTGGATCCGTAGGGCGAACGGCCACCTCGAAACAATAGACACCTCTCCGATTAATTTCTATGGGATAAGCCTTCCAATACCATGGGCGACATGCGATCTCGATATATCCGACACCCTGATACACGGTCGGAGATGGGTGTAAATGTTATAGGCATTGGCTCTCCAGGGGGCTGGATAATTGACAATCTTGAAGTGCCGCTGAGGATTAGGACAAATGGCATCGCAAATCGACACGGATGAAGAGGTCGCTCCATGCCTAACCAACCCACGAAATGAGATGCCCCCATGGACCCGCCGTCATTTGGGTCCACGGGGCCTCATCAAACCAATGGAAGCCTCAGGCAAGACAGGCCCTTTCGGAAGACGCCAGAGAGGCCCGCCGTATTGACGTGGGCGGTCCTACTGCCCCTGAGATTTGCACCTGGCTTCGGTGGCCTCCTTGGCGGGGCGCCAGCGGGCCTCGTTGTCGCGGTACCAGCGGATCGTCCCCGCGAGGCCCGCGGCGAAGTCGGTGTTCCTCGGCTCCCAGCCGAGCTCGCGGCGGAGCTTGGCCGCGTCGATGGCGTAGCGGCGGTCGTGGCCGGGGCGGTCGCGCACCCAGTCGAAGTCGTCCTCGGGGCGGCCGAAGGCCTTCACTTACTCCTCGAGCAGGTCCTCCAGCGCCTCGTCACCAGAGCCGATGTCAACATGGTCGTCATCGGCCGGGGCTTCCATCGCGCCGGCGGCAAGCGGGTCGAGCGACTCCTGGCCCTCGGCAACGGCCGGAACCTTGGCCTTCTTCTTGGCACTCGTCATACGAGCCACAGCGGTGACGCGGTCGCCATCTCCCACGCTCATCATCTTCACACCCTGGGTCGCGCGACCGGTCTGGCTGATCTCGTCGGTCTTGACTCGAATGACCGTCGCGCCTTCCGTCACGATGAACAGCTCGTGCTGCGGGCCCACCGCCTTCATGGCCGCGAGGTTACCCTTACGCTCGGTCATTTGGATGGTGTAGACGCCCTGGCCGCCGCGATTCTGCTCCGGGTAGTCCGCAACCGGCGTGCGTTTGCCGTAGCCGCGCTCGGTAATGACGAACAGATCGCCGTTGCCGTTAGTGACTTCCATGCCCAGAACGCTCACGCCGTCCTTCATACCGATACCGCGAACGCCGCTGGTGTCGCGGCCGGTGGCGCGCACCTGCTCCTCGGAGAACATAATCGCCTTGCCCGCAGTGGTGGCCAGGATGATCTTGTCACCCTCGCGCACGCGGCGCACGTTCAGCAGCGCGTCGTCGTCACGCAGGTTGATAGCGATCAGGCCGTCGCGGCGGCTGCGGTCATATGCGCTCATCACGGTCTTCTTGACCATGCCGCTCTTGGTGGCAAACATCAGGTACTCGTCGGCCGGGAACTCGCGGCAGCTGATGACGCTCGCGATCTTCTCGCCCTCCTCGAAGGGCAGCAGGTTGACGATCGCGGTGCCGCGGGCCTGGCGGGTGCCCACGGGCAGCTCATGCACCTTGAGGCGGTACACCTTGCCGCGCGTCGAGAAGAACAGCACGTATTCATGGGTGCTGGCGATGAACATCTCGTCGATGACGTCGTCTTCCTTGAGGCTCACGCCGGAGACGCCCTTGCCGCCGCGCTTCTGGGCGCGGTAGGCGGCCACCGGGATGCGCTTCACGTAGCCGGTGTGGGTGATGGTCACGACCATGTCCTCGTCGGCGATGAGGTCCTCGACGTCGAGGTCCTTCTCGGCGTGGGTGATCTCGGTGCGGCGCTTGTCACCAAACTTGCGGGCGATCTCGCGCATCTCCTCCTTGATCACGCCGAGGATCTTCTCCTCGTGCGCAAGCAGATCCTCGTAGTAGGCGATGGCGCGGCGCAGGCCGTCGAGCTCTTCCTCGATCTTGTCGCGCTCCAGGCCGGTGAGGCGGCGGAGCTTCATCTCAAGGATGGCCGTGGTCTGCTCGGGCGTAAACCCAAAGCGCTCGATCAGGCGGCTGCTGGCCTCGGAGTCGGTCTGCGAGGAGCGGATGATGCTAATGACCTCGTCGATATGGTCAAGGGCCATCAGGTAGCCCTCGAGGATATGCGCGCGGGCCTGGGCCTTCTTAAGGTCGAAGCGGGTGCGGCGGGTGACGACGTCGACCTGGTGGTCGATGTAGTGCTGCAGCATCTCGCGCAGGCTCAGGCATTTGGGCACGCCGTTGACAAGCGCCAGGTTGTTGGCGCCGAAGGTCGTCTGCAGCGAGGTGTACTTATACAGGTTGTTGAGCACGACCTGCGGAATGACGCCCTTCTTGAGCTCGATGACCAGACGGATGCCCTTCTGGTTGGACTCATCGCGCATGTCCGAGATGCCCTCGATGCGCTTGTCGTTGACGAGCTGGGCGATCTTCTCCTGCAGGGTGCCCTTGTTGACCATGTAGGGAATCTCGGTAAAGACCAGGCGGCTGCGGCCGGTCTTGGTGGACTCCACATGTGCCTTGGCACGCACGGTAATGGAGCCGCGGCCGGTCTCGTAGCTCTGCTTAATGCCGGCGCTGCCCATGATGATGGCGCCGGTGGGGAAGTCCGGACCAGGCATGATCTGCATGAGCTCGTCGACGGTGGCGTCGGGGTTGTCGATCAGGTAGCAGGTGGCCTCGATCGCCTCGGTGAGGTTATGCGGGGCGATGTTGGTGGCCATGCCGACGGCGATGCCCTGGCTGCCGTTGACCAGCAGGTTGGGGAAGCGCGCAGGCAGCGCCTGGGGCTCGGCGAGCGATTCGTCGTAGTTGGGCTGCCAGTCGACGGTATCCTTCTGCAGGTCGCGCAGAAGCTCCATGGCGGGCTTTGCCAGGCGGCTCTCGGTGTAACGCATGGCCGCCGCGCCGTCGCCATCGATGTTGCCGAAGTTGCCGTGGCCGTCGATGAGCGGCGTGCGCATGGAGAACCACTGCGCCAGGCGAACCATGGCCTCGTAGACCGCGTAATCGCCGTGCGGGTGGTACTTACCGATAACTTCGCCGACCGTCCACGCCGACTTCTTGTGCGGGCGGTTGGGGTAGATGCCGCTCTCGTTCATCGCGTACAGGATGCGGCGGTGCACCGGCTTTAAGCCGTCTCGCACGTCCGGCAGGGCGCGCGCCGTGATGACCGACATCGAATACTCGATAAACGACTGCTTCATCTCGCGACCGAACTCTGAAATCTGGAGCTGGCCACCGTTGATATCCTCGCCGGCCGAGGCGCCACGGTCGACTTCGCCAAAGCTCTCCTCGAGCTCGGCGTCGTCGTCCTCTTCCTCCTCATCATCGGCATCGGGGTTATAGGCGTCCGGATCGCCGTCCTCGCCCTGCTCAGCACGGGCAAGCAGGCGCTTCAGATCGTCGGGCATACCGGCATCGCCGGCCTCGCCCATACCCTCGTTATTGTTGATATCGTCTGCCACGTTACCTCCTCATGGTTTGCGTGGTCCATTAGTTCCCAACCACGGAGACGGCTTTTCCAGGTGCCGCAGATTCACCCGAAAGAGGAGGGAAGCGTACTTGGGTACGCGACCGACGATTGAGGGCGAAGGTGCGGTGGCTGGGAAAGCCGCAGGGATTAGGCGTCTAAGAATCGTGCGTCGTGGGCGTGCTTCTCAATGTACTCGCGGCGATAGCCGACCTCGGAACCCATCAGCTCGCGCACGGCGCGGTCTGCCACCACGGCGTCCTCGATCGACACGCGCTGCAGAATGCGGGTCTTGGGGTCCATCGTCGTCGAGGCAAGCTGCTTGGGGTCCATCTCGCCCAGGCCCTTGTAGCGCTGGACGGTATAGCCCTTGCGTTTCTTGGTGATCTTGCCATCCTTGGCCTTGCCGTCCTCGTCGTTGTCGTCGGGGTTCAGGCCCAGACTCTGGATGGTGTCGCGTAGGATCTCGTCTTCGGGCTGGCGGCCGTTGGGATACACGTAGTGGATCTTGTTGCGCACCTTAATGCCAAAGATGGGCGGGCAGGCAACATAGACGTAGCCGGCATCGATCAGCGGACGCATGTACTTGTAGAAGAATGTCAGCAGCAGGATGCGGATATGCGCACCGTCGACGTCTGCATCGGTCATGATGATGATCTTGTGGTAACGCGCCTTAGCAATATCGAAGTCGCCGCCGTCACCGGCACTCGTCGTAACGCCGCAGCCGATCGCGGTAATCAGCGACTGGATGGTGTCACTCGAGAACGCGCGGTGGTCACCAACGCGTTCGACATTCAAAATCTTGCCGCGCAGGGGCAGAATCGCCTGGATGTCTCGGCGACGGCCGTCCTTGGCCGAGCCGCCTGCCGAGTCGCCCTCTACGATAAAGAGCTCGGTCAGCTCGGCATCGCGCACCGAGCAGTCAGCGAGCTTACCGGGCAGGGACGCCGTCTCGAGCAGGCTCTTGCGACGCGTCGCCTCGCGCGCCTTGCGGGCGGCATTGCGGGCCTTGCAGGCCTGCTGGGCCTTCTTGACGATCTCGCGGGCAGGCTTAGGGTGCTCCTCGAGGTAATCGGCGAGGCCGTCGGTCACGATCTTGAGCGTCAGCGCACGCATATAGGAGCTGCCGAGCTTGGCCTTGGTCTGGCCCTCAAACTGCGGGTCGGGCAGCTTGACCGAGATAACGGCCGAAAGGCCCTCGCGCACATCGTCGCCGGTCAGGTTGGCGTCCTTTTCCTTGAGCAGATTCTGCTTGCGCGCGTAATCGTTGATCACGCGGGTAAGCGCGGTGCGGAAGCCCTCAAGGTGCATGCCGCCCTCGGGGGTGTAGATATCGTTGGCAAACGACATGACGTTCTCGCCGTAGCCGCTATTCCACTGCAGGGAAACCTCGACCTCGCCCATCTTGGCCACAGGCGCGTCCGGGTCCGATTTGCCCTCGATGTAGATGGGCTCCTTAAAGGCCTCGGGGACGTCCTTGCCCTCGTTGAGGAACTTGACGAAGTCGATGATGCCGCCCTCGTAGCAAAACTCCTCCACGTGGGGAGTCGCCTCGCGCTCGTCGGTCAGCACGATCTTGAGGTTCTTATTGAGGAACGCCGTCTCCTGCAGACGGTTGTGCAGCGTATCGAAATCGTAGATGCAGGTCTCGAAGATCTCGTCGTCGGGCCAGAAGGTGACGGTGGTGCCCGTCGAATCCGAGGTGTCCACGACCTCCATCTTCTTGACGGTCTTGCCGCGCGAGAACTCCATCTCGTAGGTGTTGCCATCGCGGCGAACCTGAACGACCACGCGCTTGGACAGTGCGTTGACGACGGAGATGCCCACGCCGTGCAGGCCGCCCGAGACCTTATAGGCCGAGTTATCGAACTTACCGCCGGCGTGCAGGATCGTCATGACGACCTCGAGCGTCGGGATCTTTTTAACAGGGTGCTCGTCGACGGGAATGCCGCGCCCGTTGTCGACGACCGTGATGGAGTTGTCGGCGTGGACCGTCACCTGGATCTCGGTGCAGAAACCGGCCATGGCCTCGTCAACGGAGTTGTCAACGATCTCCCACACCAGGTGATGCAGACCGCTGGCACTCGTCGAACCGATATACATGCCCGGGCGCTTACGAACGGCCTCGAGACCTTCGAGAATCTTAATCTCGCCGCCATCGTAATCGTTTTCGTTTGCCACACGTCCTCCTTCAGTCAAGAAAATGTGTACAGCCTTACTAGTTTATCGTAAAAAAATACCCTCGGGAACGAGGGTATTTGGCTCTACAAGGCCACCAGATGCGATTTAAGGCTCTTTTTTGCTTTGCACGCCCTTGGCCCACTCGGCACTGGCTCTCATGGCGTTCTCGAGGGCCTCGCGCAGTTTTTGGTCTTCGATGGGCGCCACTTGACGCTTGATCTCGGTGCGCTCGGCCTCACTTAGGTCGGCGTGCGGGGCCGGCGGGCGCTCGGTCTTCGCCGGGCGCAGGCGCTCCTTGGCGGCGGGCGGCGTGTGACCGGGTGCGGTGGTTTTGAACACCAGGCCGTCCACATGCGCACCGGCGCGCTCCATGCGCGCGCGGATAATCTCGCGCAACAGCGTCATTTCCTGCGTCCACGAGGGCGAGTCGAGATACACCAGCAGCTCATTGGACTCGGGCAGGTAGCGCAGCCCCGTCACATGCCGCCCCTCGCGCGTGCCCGAGCACACCGCGTTCCACGCGCGATAGACCGCGCGCGACTCCTCGGCAGCCTCCATCTGCGCACGGCGCTTAGGCGTCGCCGACGCCAGGATGCGCTGGCACTCTGCGTTCAAAAAGCCACTGAAGGCGACTGTCTCGCTCTCGCGCTCGTAATTAGCACGTCTCACCCATGCTCACCACCTTGGCTCGATCAAGCAGGTCATCGGTAAAGTACCCCAGGTTGGTCGTGGTTATGACCGTCTGGATATCATCGCCGATCAGACGCAGGAAAGCACCGCGCCGCTCGCCGTCGAGCTCGCTCATCACGTCGTCCAAAAGCAGCAGTGGGGCGGTGCCCAGGACATCGCGGGCCACGGCCACCTCGGCCACCTTCCAGGACAGCACCAGCGTTCGCTGCTGTCCCTGGCTGGCAAATGAACGGGCGGAGCGACCCGCCACGGTAAACTCGATCTCGTCGCGATGCGGTCCTACCAACGTCACGCCGCGGCGAATTTCCTCGTCGGCGTGCTCATCAAGGGAGGCCAGCATGCGCTCGTACGCCCAGCCCTTCAGCTCTTCGCGATCCTCGACCTGGGGCAAATCCCCCAGCGTGGACGCATAGGTCACGTTGGCGGCCTCGCCGGACGCCACTTGCCCGTAGGCAGTGTGCACATGGCCCGCCAGCCGGTCGAGCAGGGCCAACCGGTGCACGAGCAGAGCCGAGCCCGCGCGGGCAATCGAATCGTTCCACGCGCCGAGCATCTCGCGGCAGCACCAGGTTTCCTTGAGCAAGGCGTTACGTTGGGTCACGCAGCGCCCATAGGTGCTCGCAAGATCGGCATAGCGTGCGCTCAGCTGCATGCCAAAGTCATCTAGGGCGGCGCGGCGCACACTGGCGCCCCGCTTAACCATGTCCAGATGGTCGGGGCAAAACAGCACGCTCGGCAGAACCCCGCGCACATCGGCGGCAGAGCATCTCTTGCCGTTTCGGCTAAACGAGCGCTTACCGTCCTCCGCGCTCAATCCCATATCAAGCACGCGGCCGTCGCCCTCGAGTCTCAGCTCGACCTTGCACGAGCCCACGCCGTCATGGACGAGCTCGGCTGCGGTCGGATGCCTAAACGAGGCGCCGCTCGTCAGCAGCTGCAGCGCCTCTATGAGATTGGTCTTTCCCGCCGCGTTGGGTCCCGCAAGTATCGTCACGCCTTCGTCCAGGGCAAGGCGATAGCTATCGAAACTGCGGTAGTGCGCGACGGAAAGATCGCGGGCGAATATGGTCATGGCGCAGCGCTAGATGCGGACCGGCATGACTAGGTACAGGTAGTTGATCTTGTCGTAGGACTTGAAGATGCCCGCCTGCGAGTAGCTCTTGAGCTCTAGTGTGATCTCCTTCTCCTTGGACAGGGCATTGAGGCAGCCGAAGATGTAGTGGTAGTTGAAGGCGATAGTACCCGACTCGCCCTCGGCCTCGACATCGATCGTCTCCTGCGCAAGGTCCTGGTCATTGGAAATGGAGGACAAGCCCATCTGCCCGTTCTCGACATCGATCTCGAACTTGACGGCGGGGTTGGCGCTCGCGATAACGGCCACGCGCTTGAGAGCGGCGTTAAAGGCGGCGACGTCGATCTTGACGCTTGTCACGCACGAATCGGGGATGAGCTGCTTGTAGTTGGGGTACACGCCCTCGATGCGGCGCGACACGTAGGTGGTGTTGCCGGCCTCGAAGACGACCTGGGTGTCGGTAGCCCCGATCATGATGGTCGCCTGGCTGGCCATGATGTTCAGTGCGTCGTTAAAGGCGTCAGCCGGAACGTTGAGCTCAAAGGAGCCCTCGAGGGTCGAGGTCTCGACCTGCGTATCGCACACGGCCAAGCGGAAGGAATCGGTCGCCACCAGGCGCACGGTGTTGTTCTCGACCTTCATGTGCACGCCGCCCAGGATGGGGCGGGCCTTGTCGGTCGAGGTGACGCGCCACACGCGGCCGACCATCTCGGACAAGATATCGGTCGGCAGCTCCACGGCACTCTCGATGGCATAGGCCGGAAACTCGGGGAAGTCATTGGCATCGAGCGTGTTCAGGCGGAAAGAGCTCTTCTCGCAACCAATCAGCACCTGGCGCTCGGACAGCTCAAAGGTGACCGGGGCATCGGGGAGAGTCTTGGTGATATTGGAGAGCATCTTACAGGGGATAACCATCTCGCCCTCTTCTTCGACATGCGCCGCGATGCGATGACGGATCGAGATGGTGTAGTTAGAGGTCTGGAATTCCAAGATGCCGTCTTGCGCCTTAACGAGCACGCCCGACAGGATGGGAAGGGTGGATGCCGAAGCGACACCCTTCATAACGACGCCGATGGCTTGTGTAAGCGAGCTCTGACTGACGGTGAACTTCATCTTTTAATACCTTTCTATAGATATAAATATCTTAATAATAGTAATAGCACTGACGAAACTGTTGATTACTCCCAAAGACGCAGGTCAGACCCAAAAAGAGAATCGACAGCAACCTGTGTGCAACGGGGGTGGTTTTCCACGTTCAAAACCTGCGCAAAACTTTTCCTCACCGCGGGTTGGGTTTTAGACACCTTATGCCCGTGGTTTCGACAAGTTTTCAACAGGTGTCTCTATTTCCCTACGAGCGCAGTGTAATTTTATCGCGCAGCGACTTGAGGTCTTCGGTGACGGTGCGGTCTTCCTGGATCATCTTCTGGACCTTTTTGTAGCTTGTGCTGACGGTCGAGTGGTTGCGGTTGCCAAATTCGGCGCCCACCGCCGTGGTCGTCATCTCGCACATCTCGATTGCCAGATAGATGGCAATGTGGCGTGCTTTGGCGATGTTGGCGTTGCGCCGCGGGCCGATGAGCTCCTCGTGCGTCACGCCGTACTGCTCTTCGATGACGGACTGAACCGTTTGCACGTTGATCTTTTTGGCCGATGTGTCGAAGTACTGGCTGGCGATGGCGTCGATATCATCAAAGGTGAGCTCGCCGCCATCGCGCTCGCGGTCACCCGCCTCGCCGGCGCAGCGCTCGCAGAAGCTCTCGAGTTCGCGGATGTTGGTGCCCGAGACCTCGGCCATGTGTTTAAAGTGCTCATCGGTCAGGTGCCCGCCGTCGCCCCCATAGGCCGCCAGCAGCGAGTCGTCGCCTGCCTCGGGAGCGGCGACGATGGTGTTCTCGTAATAGCGCTGCAAGATCTTGTATTTCATCTCGTAGCTGGGCTCTGCGACCAGGCAGAGCATGCCGGCGTTGAAGCGGCTGGTCAGACGCTCGTCCATGCTCAGGTCCTTGGGGGCGCGGTCTGCCGCGATGACGACCTTCTTGTTGTTGCGGATGAACTCGTCCATGAGCTGGAAAAAGTAGTCCACGCTCGCGCGCTTACCGATGATGTTTTGGATGTCATCGATGATGAGCACGTCCACGCCGTGGTACGCCTGCATGATGGGGGCGTTGCTCTTCTTTTGGCGGTCGAACTCGGTCATCAGGTCGTCCAGATATGCCTGGGAGTTGGCATACTTGACCTTGATCTCGGGCGACTTCTCGGCGAGCTCGTTTTTGATGGCAAGCAGCAGGTGCGTCTTTCCCAGGCCCGATTTGCCGTAGATGAACAGCGATGTGCACGTGCCGCGCTCGTCCGCGAGGGCGGCAAACTTGAGTGCCGAGCGATAGGCGTGGCTGTTCTCGGGGCCGTAGACAAAGTTCTCAAAGGTAAATTTTGAGTTCGCGGCGAGTGGGGCTCCATCCGTATTCTGCTCGGCCGGCACGGTCGGTGCTGGCATGGGTGAAGCGGGGGTCGCAGCTTGCGTGGATTTAGTCGGCGCTCCGCCCTTCATCTGGTTCATCATGCGACGAAAATCATCGGCCGAGAGCGTGTTCTTGATTGCAATGCCCGAATCCGCGCCCGCCGCTGCGTCGTGGGCGATGGGCATGTGCGTGACGGGTGCGTTCGTTGACGTCGCCGCCGCGGCCGGCAACGGTGCCATGGTTTCACGGGAAACATCGCCGTGCTGGTGCTCGATTGTCGGCGCGTCGCCTGCGGAGGCTGGCGCCGCAGGGGAAGCAGCGGGAGCCGTGGCGGGCGCCGTCGCGGCAGCGGATTCTGTCGCGACGCCTTGCGGTGCCACGATGTCGAGTGCAATCGGTGCAAAGGCGATTTCTTCCAGATAGGCCTCAATAGTCGACTGATGCTTTTTGAGCTGCGCGATGGCAAAGCGCGAGGGCGCCTCGATCGTGAGCGTATCTTCGGTCAGGCTTATGGCGCGCGATTGCCCCAGCATGTTGATGAGGCGTGCATCTTGGCCGTCGCGCTGGCAAAAGGCGATGGCATCCCCCAGGATGATGCTTGCTTCCTCGTCCACTGTCTCTCCCGTTCTTTAGCCCTGAGCTCGCACGCGGGCGGCGCCGAGTTCGGTCAGATGGTATTTCTGGCCATGCTTGATGACCAAGCCGGCCTGCGCCAAGTCATTGAGCGTGCGTGACCAAGTGGGGGCCGAGTTTCCAAACGCCCTCGCCAGATCGGTTGCACCGCACGCTTGATTTTGCGCCAGATAGCCCAGCGCGGCGTTGCCGCGATCGCTTACGAACACGTCCGGTTGTGGCTGCGCATACTGATTTGCTGCATTAGGATACATCATTTGAGCTGCTGGTTGTTGAGAACTCTGTATCGGTGGCATTTGCTGTTGAAAACTTTGGGGCCACTGTTGGTAGGGCTGCGGAGGCATCTGCTGGGCCCAGGGGTTGTACTGCTGCTGCGGCATCTGCTGGTACGGCTGCTGATATCCCTGCTGGTACTGCTGCGGGAACTGCTGGCCATACCCCAGTGGCGGCATCTGCTGCGTTGCCATGGGCTGCTGCGCAAAAGCTCCCGGCAGGGGATATGTGGGCTGCTCCGTCTCGGGCCGCACGGCAGCACCGCGTCCGCCGGCACGCTCGATTTCCTGTACGCGCTTGGGGTCCAGGCTTACCGTAACTACGGTGCCGTTACCCATGTTGTCCTCGATGGACACGGCGCCACCGGCATTTTCCAGGTATTCCTGCACCATGGGAAACCCAGCCCCAGTCCCGCGAATGTATCGCTTCATCTTGCTGTTTGCGCTGGTCACGCCAAAGTCGAACGCGCGCTCCTTGTCATCGATGCCCGGTCCTTGGTCTGCAAATCGGATAGTGTCGCCGCCGTCCAGGATCGAGATGATGGGCTCGGCAAAGTGGGCGTGGATAAAGTTTTCGACAATCTCGCGGATGACCATGAGCGAGATATGGCCACCTTGTTCTTTCATGCACTGGTAGACGGTGTTGGTCGTCTCTTCCAAGTACGTGCGGACATCTTGCGGATCAATGACGATCACACGCGGTGTCGACAGCATGTCGTCATAGACCGCTATGCGTGCGGCGTACATGGCTTTTGGCGCCTGCGTGGTCGTCTGCTCGCCTTCGTCGCGCTCTTCGCGCACGCCGGTGATGTGCTCGTTGTCGGGTGCCGGGTCTCCGGAATCGACCATGGTGTAAAAGTCGTCAGACATGCCGCTCGCAATCGTTCAATAGGTTTCGAACAAATAGTAGCTCACCGTGCAATGTTTCTCATCTTTTGACAACTTTTCAAAACCTGTTGAAAACTTTGGAAAACGGACGAAAAGTTCTCAACATTGCCAACATGACCTGTTGAAAACTCGATGAAATATCGTGAAAAGTTGCCACGCACCGCTAAATCGAGCTCGGCTTATGGGGGAACCGTGTGAACTGCGCAACCTTTTACCTTTGATTTCTTGACATTTGAACATTGATTTCCCTACAATCTTCAAGCTCACGTGTCTATATCTGCGTCCGCGCCCCCGCGGACACTCGAAATGCAGCAGGAGGAACTTAAGATGAAGCGTACGTATCAGCCTAATAAGCGTAAGCGTGCCAAGACCCATGGCTTCCGTGCCCGTATGGCCACCAAGGGTGGTCGTGCCGTGCTCGCCCGTCGCCGCGCCAAGGGCCGCAAGCGTCTCACTGTCTAGCAGCGATACACACATCTCGCATGAAGACTATTAAGTCTCGGCAAGATTTCGAGCATGTGTTCAGTCAGGGGCGTCGTTTCAATCACCCTCTGATTCGAATGACCATATGTGAATCGGTTGGCGAAGGCGACTCCGGAAGGGTCGCCTTCGTTGGTGCTAAACGGCTCGGTTGTGCTGTCGTGCGCAACCGTTCTAAGCGTGTGATGCGCGAGGCCGCCCGCAGCTGTGGATTTCCCGTTGCTGGTTATGACATCATCTTGTTCGCAACTCCCAAGACGAGGGATTCCTCGCCGCAGGAGATGGACAAGGCATTGCATTCGCTTATGAAACGCGCCGGCGTTGCCGGGGAGGAGCGATGAGCAATCACGTTTTGCGACGTGTTGCCATCGCTCCTATTCACATATATCAACAGGTTATTTCGCCCTTATTGCCTGACGCCTGCATTTATTACCCAACGTGCTCGCAATACGCCATCCAGGCGATTGAGAAGTACGGTGTTTTGAGAGGCTGCTGGCTTGCCGTGAGACGCATCGCTCGCTGCAATCCCCTGCACGTCGGCGGTTATGACCCTGTGCCTTAGCGGGCACTCGCTATCGGAGGAAAACTTACATGTGGGATTGGATCGTTAACATCCTTTTCGAGCTGCTCAAGCTCATCCAGACCTTTGCGGTCGACTGGGGCCTGTCCATCATCATCCTGGTGGTCATCATCCGTCTGCTGCTGACGCCGCTTATGCTCAAGTCGACCAAGTCGACGGCTCGCATGCAAGTGCTTCAGCCCAAGATGCTCGAGATCCAGGAGCGCTATGCCGACGATCCCCAGCGTCAGGCCGAGGAGATGCAGAAGTTCTACAGCGAGAACAAGTTCAACCCCATGGCTGGTTGTCTGCCGCTGTTGATCCAGATGCCTGTCCTGTTCGCCCTATATACGCTGCTGCGTAACCTGCCGGACTACTTTAACGACGGCACGTTCTCGTTCTTTAATATTCTGCCCGACCTGACCACCACGCCGAGCGCCTCTTTTGCCGATGGCTTTATGGTCGCACTGCCTGCGTTGATCTGCCTGATCCTCTTTGCCGTCCTGACCTTGATTCCGCAGCTCTATATGTCGCGCAATCAGACCGGCCAGCAGGCGCAGAGCATGCGTATGATGGCCGTTGTCATGACGGTCATGATGCTTTGGATGGGCTGGAGCCTGCCCGTCGGCGTTCTGCTGTACTACGATGTGTCCTATGCCTGGCAGGTTATCCAGCAGATCTTCGTGACGCAGAAGGTTATCGACAAGGCTAAGGCCGATGAGGAGGAGCGTCTTAAGAACGCTCCGCTGCAGGTCGAGGTCACTCGTCGCGAGAAGAAGCCGCGCCCGCACAAGAAGAAGTAGTGGGACAGTAGTCTTATTTAGGTACCTAACTTTTGGAGTACGTTATGTCTGAAGAGATCATCGAGGATATGCTTGAGGAGGTTGCCCCGCAGGTCGCGGGCGATTATCCCGAGATTGCACAGCGCTACAAGGCTGGTGAAGAGCTGACAGACGAGGAGCTCGACACCATTGCCGATGTCGCGATTTCCATCCTGCGTTCCATCCTTTCGCACTTCGATGCCGCCAACTCTCCTATCGATGAGTATGAGGGCGACGAGGGTGAGCTGATTTTGGATGTAACGGCTCCGGATCTTGCTGTTCTCATTGGGCGTCATGGACGTACTCTCGATGCCCTTCAGGTTATGTTCTCGCTGCTGGTGAGCCGCAAGCTTGGCTTTAGGTATCCGGTCGTCGTGGACGTCGAGGGTTATAAGAGCCGCCGACAGGACAAGGTTGCTTCCATGGCGCAGTCCGCTGCCGAGCGCGCCATTCGCACTCATAAGAGTGTTTCCTTGCCGCCCATGAATGCCTATGAGCGTCGACTGGTTCACATTGCCCTTCGCGGCAACGATGCCGTTGACACTCATTCCGAGGGCTCTGATCCCGATCGTCATGTTGTGATTGTTGCTCGATAATCTACTCGAGCTTATGCTTAGGGGACGTGGTTTCCACGTCCCCTTTTTTTGTCAAAAGTTCTCGATACACTGATTTTTGTCAGAAAGGAGCTTTCGTTGTTAGTACTTACTGATCAGCAAGCTGACGAGATGTTGAGTCGTCTAACTTCCTATTGCAATGAGTATTCCTTGAGCGTAACTGATGTTGAGTTGAGGAAATGTATTCAGCATTTGGATTTAGTTCTGGAAACAAATAAGACAACGAATCTTACCCGTATCCTTAACGTAGAAGATGCTGCGATACTTCATATCCTCGACTCACTAGTTTTGCTCCCCTATATCAATAAGGCTCCTGAGGGGGCTTTGCTCGATATGGGAACAGGTGCTGGCTTCCCTGGTATTCCTTTAACCATAACCACGCATCGTAAAGCTACTTATATTGACTCTGTTGGCAAGAAGGTTGATGCCGTTAATTCTTTTGTTCATGCTCTTGGATTGAAACATGCTCATGCGGTTCATTATCGTCTTGAAGAATATGCTCGAAGCCATAAGAAGCAGTTCTCTGTCGTAACCGCACGCGCACTGGCCCCTCTACCGATTCTTGTTGAGTATGCGGCTCCGTATCTCAAGGATGGAGGGTTATTTGTTATCACCAAGGGCAATCCTTCGGATGAGGAGCTTGCTTCCGGCATGTCAGCAGCTAAGATCTGCGGTTTCACTTTGCTTCCGAATGACGCAATCGATTTACCTGATGGCTTGGGCCACAGGGAGTTTATTGTTCTTAAAAAGAGTCATCCGGCATCCGTTTCATTGCCCCGTGCAAATGGCATGGCAAAGAAGAATCCGCTTGCCTAGATGTTTCACGTGAAACATAATGGATATTAACAACTTGCAATGTTTCACGTGAAACATGGCGGTTGATATCGATTCGGAATGTTTCACGTGAAACATCCTCCGTTTGACAGCTTTAATACACACCAGGAGGGACCGTGGGATTTCGCGACGTTAAGCGTTCTAAGAGCGCAAAAGACACGCGTATCATTGCAATCATCAATCAAAAAGGCGGCGTTGGTAAGTCAACGACGGCTGTAAACCTTGCGGCAGCATTGGGTGAGCAGGGTCGTAAGACACTGATTGTCGATTTTGATCCGCAGGGAAATAGCACCAGTGGATTTGGAATTGAAAAAGAAGACCTTGATCACTGCATCTACGATGCATTGTTGAATGATGTGCCGGCAGAATCGCTTGTTCTTGACACAAATTGCAAAAAGGTATTCGTAATTCCTGCTACAATTCAGCTTGCAGGTGCCGAAATTGAGCTCGTAAGCGCAATTGCTCGTGAAACCCGCCTCAAAGATTTGCTTGAGCCGATTCAGAATGAGTTCGATTTCATTTTTATTGACTGTCCTCCATCGCTCGGCCTGCTTACTATTAACGCCTTGACTGCAGCAGATAGCGTATTGATTCCGATCCAGTGCGAGTATTACGCACTCGAGGGTGTTACGAAGCTGCTTGAGTCAATGAAGATGGTCAAATCACGTCTGAACAAGGGCTTAGACACCTATGGCGTGCTTATGACTATGTATGACTCGCGTACTTCTCTGTCGAATCAGGTTGTTGAGGAAGTTCAATCGTACTTTGGTGATAAGGCGTTTAAGACACTGATTCCCCGTACGGTTAAAATCTCCGAAGCTCCGTCTTTTGGAGAGCCGGTAATTACCTATGCGCCACAAAATAAGGGTGCAAAAGCATATATGAACCTTGCAAAAGAGGTGATCAAGCGTGCCTAGTGCAAAGAAACGTGGCGGATTGGGACGTGGACTCAATGCTTTGGTCTCAGAGGCCGAGTATGAGACCGGTGGTTCGGCTGCATCTGCTTCAAATGCTGCATCTGAAATAAAACTACCTATTGAGGATATCGTTCCCAACCCAAATCAGCCACGAATTCACTTTAACGAAACTGAACTTCGCGAGTTGAGCGAGTCAATCCAAGAACATGGTGTTTTGCAGCCGCTTTTGGTTCGCAAGCATGGAAACGGCTATGAGATCATCGCTGGTGAGCGTCGTTACCAGGCGTCAAAGCTTGCTGGTCTTGAGGAGCTGCCTGTCATCATTAAGGATGTTAATGATGAAGAGATGCTGGCTCTTGCACTTATCGAAAACCTTCAGCGTTCTGATCTGAATCCCGTCGAAGAGGCTAAGGGGTATCGCCAGCTCATTGATGCCAGCGGTATGACCCAGGAGGCATTGTCGAAGGCGGTAAGCAAGTCACGTTCTGCAATTACAAACTCGCTGCGCCTTCTCGATCTCCCCGAAGTTGTTCAGCAGATGATTTTTGAAGGTAAACTTACAGCTGGTCATGCACGTGCTATTCTTGCAGTTCCCTATGAGGATGCTCGAATTCGACTTGCTGAGAAGGTTGTTGCAGAGGGCCTTTCCGTTAGAGCGACAGAAAATCTTGCTCCGTTGTTTTCTGCCGGAGAGACACCTAAGACGCCGCGGCCTGCCACGCCTCAATCTTTTAAAAAGGCTGCCCGCGTACTTCGTCAGGTATTTAATACCAACGTACGTGTGAAGAGCTCACGTGGAAAGAATAAGATTGAGATTGAGTTTAAAGACGAGGAAGAGCTCTCTCGTATTCTTGGTGAAATGATTCAGTTTGATCAAGGAGACCAAGATGAGGAATAAGATTTTAACTGCGATTGTATTGGCGACGACTGTTGCGGCTGGTGCCTTTGCTGGCTATAAGATTGCGACAGACGATGAGCTCCGAGGTCGTTTGCTTCGTGGTGCGCAAGATATTGTTGATACGTCCAAGAAGAAAATGGATGTTATGACAGAAGATGTTGCCATGCGTACTGCTCAGGTAACGAAGAATCCCAAGATTAATCAAGGTTGGGTTAGCAATCAATGGGAAAATGTAGGCTATTAGGTACCTAACAATTACCCAGCATTTTTTGATGGGTCCTTGTCTGATTCACACGACAAGGACCCCATATTTTGGCTGTTATTAATGGGACCAGTAGCAGCTGATTCATAATCGAGGTCAATAAATGAAACAGCCCCGGTTGCATATCCTGCAACCGGGGCTGCTCGATGTTTCACATGAAACGTTTTGGGGTGTGACTCCCCTATGCGTTCTTTTGAACTTTGAAGCGCTGCTTCAGCTGTCCGCAGGCGGCATCAATATCATTGCCGCGAGAATTACGGATTGTGGTCTCGATGCCACGAGACTCAAGGCGGCGCTGAAGATCCTCAACCTTATGAATCGGCGACGGCTTGAGCGGGCTGCCCTCGATGTCGTTAAGCTGAATCAGGTTAACATGGCACAGCGTTCCCTCGCAGAAGTCGCAGAGCGCCTGCATCTCGGGATTCGTATCGTTGACGCCTTCAATCATGGCATACTCATAGGTCGGGCGGCGGCCAGTCTTCTCGGTGTAGAGCTGAAGCGCCTCGTGAAGGCGAAGCAGCGTGTACTTCTTAACACCGGGCATGAGTTTATTGCGCGTCGACTGGATGGCGGAGTGCAGGGAAACGGCAAGCGTGAACTGCTCGGGGATATCGGTAAATTTGCGAATGCCGGGAATAACACCGCTGGTCGATACCGTGAGGTGGCGCGCTCCAATACCGATTCCATCGGGGTCGTTGAGGATACGCAGTGCCTTGAGAACCTCGTCGTAGTTGGCAAACGGCTCGCCCTGGCCCATGAAGACAACGCTCGTGGCACGCTCGCCAAAATCGTTGGATACATGAAGTACCTGGTCGACGATCTCTTGAGCGGTCAGAGAGCGCTTGAGGCCGTTGAGGCCAGTAGCGCAAAAGGCGCAGCCCATGCCACAGCCTGCCTGGGTGGAAACGCAGACGGAAAGCTTATTACGACGGGGCATGCCGACGGTCTCGACGGAAATGCCGTCGTGGTACTCGAGCAGATACTTGCGAGAGCCATCTTTGGAAACCTGCTTGATGAGTTCAGTCGGCGTGTCAAAGGCGAAAGCGCCTTTAAGCTGCTCGCGGAAAGCCTTAGGAAGGTTGGTCATATCGTCAAACGAACAAACGTTCTTCTCAAAGACCCATTCGATGAGCTGCTTTGCGCGGAAGGCGGGCTGGCCAAGTTCGGCCACGAGCTCGCGAATATCGCTTTGGCTCAAGTCGCGAATGTCCTGAGATTTAGTCCTGGGATTCATGGAAGCCTTTCGATTTTGGGGAAACGTAGAGTGTATCGCTACAATATGGTATCAGCTGCAGAAATTATAGAGGAGGAGTCTGCCCATGCCGGGTAAAAGCCTAGAAAACATGCACGTAGCGGTCTTGGCGGGCGGTCATTCCGCCGAGCGCGAGATCTCGCTCAACTCGGGAAAGAACGTCGTGGCGGCACTGAAGGAAGCCGGCTACACCTCGGTGGAGCTGCTCGACACCGCCGCCGATGACTTTATGGTAACCATGGCGACCGGCGGTTTCGATGTGGCATTTATCGCCATGCACGGCGCCGGCGGTGAGGATGGCGCCATGCAGGGTGCCATGGAGACCCTGGGTATCCCCTACACGGCCTCGGGCGTGCTTGCCAGCGCCTGCGGTGCCGACAAGGAGGTCTCTAAGCTCCTGTACGCCAAGGCGGGCATTCCCATTGCCCCCGGCCTCGCGCTCGAGGTGGGCGATGAAGTCGATACCGATCATATCGTCGAGGTTTGTGGCGAGCGCTGCTTTGTGAAGCCGGCCGTCAACGGTTCCAGCTATGGCATTTCCCTGGTCCATGAGTCCTCCGAGCTGCCCGCGGCAATCGCCAAGGCGTTTGAGTACGGCGACAAAGTGCTGATCGAGAAGTGCATCGAGGGTACCGAGATCACCGTCGGCGTATACGGTGAGGACGACGTGCGCGCCCTGCCGATCGTCGAGATTCGTAAGCCCGAGGACTGCGAGTTCTACGATCTGGACGTGAAATATGTCGACCCTACGGACATCCATCGCATTCCGGCGCAGATTTCACCCGAGAACTACGCTCGTGCCCAGGAGCTTGCCTGTGCCGCTCACAAGGCGCTCGGTTGCCTGGGTATCTCGCGCAGCGATTTTATCGTGAGCGAGGACGGCCCCGTTATCCTCGAGACCAATACCATTCCCGGCATGACCGATACGTCGCTGTATCCGGATGAGATCCGCCACACCGATGACATGACGTTCCCGCAGGTCTGTGACAGCCTGATCCGTATGGGTCTTCGTCGATCGGGCGTTGCATGCTAATCGAGGACGCTGTATCTCCTGGAACGTCACAGTTTGTCATCGATTCTTATGCCACGCTCGCCGAACGTGCAAAGATACAATCGTTTGGCCTCATCGAAGAGGACGTCATCGTCCTCGATACCGAGACCACGGGTCTTTCGGTGCAGGACAATGAGCTGATCGAGATCTCGGCGGCCCGTCTTTCGGGCCGCGAGATCATCGACCGCTTCGATACCTTCGTGCATCCCAAGCAGCTGATTCCCGCCGAGATAACCGAGCTCACGAGCATTACAAATGCCGATGTGGCAGATGCCCCATCGGCCGTCGAGGCCGTGGCCGCTCTCGCCGAATTTGTCGGTGGTTGCCCGGTGATCGCGCATAACGCCACCTTCGACCGTTCGTTTATCGAGTCGGTCAAGGGCGGTGTCAACGTCAGCGACATCTGGATCGATTCGCTGGCACTGTCGCGCATCGCGCTTCCGCGCCTGGCATCGCATAAGCTGTCTTTCATGGCCGACCTGTTTGGCTGCGACTCGGTGTCGCACCGCGCCAACGCCGATGTTGACGCCCTGTGTGGTGTGTGGCGTGTGTTGCTCGTGGCGCTCGGCGACTTGCCTCAGGGCTTAATGGCGCGCCTGGCCGACATGCACCCCGACGTATCCTGGTCCTATCGTCCTATATTCTCATTCTTGGCGGGGCAGAACCCCGGTTCTATCTTCTCTCTCAGCGCCGCTCGTGCTGACGTTCTCAAGGCCGATCGCGCCGACGATCGGGTGGACGCCGATGAACTGCCGGTCCTCAAGATGCCGAGTCGTGAGGAGATTGAGGCAGACTATGCGCCGGGTGGCCTGGTCAATCGCATGTATCCCACCTACGAGCCGCGTGATGAGCAGATCGCGATGGCGATCGAGGTCCGCGATGCGCTGGTCACGGGCACTCATCGTGTAATTGAGGCGGGCACAGGCGTCGGCAAATCGATGGCCTATCTGGTGCCTTTTGCCGAGGCAGCACGCCGCAACAACATCACGGTTGGTATCGCGACTAAATCGAATAATCTCGCCGACCAGCTCATGTATCATGAGCTGCCCAAACTTGCCGAGCAACTGGACGGTGGTCTGTCATTTTGCGCTCTCAAGGGCTATGACCACTATCCATGCTTGCGCAAGCTTGAGCGCATGAGCCGCGGCCAAGTCGAAATTACGACTAAGCGTGATCCTGCCGATACGCTTACGGCAGTCGCGGTCATCATGGCGTACGTCTGCCAATCAGCCGATGGCGACCTCGACTCGCTCGGAATTCGGTGGCGCAGCGTCAACCGCCCCGACTTTACGACGGCCTCGCGCGAGTGTGCTCGTCGCCTCTGCCCGTTTTTCCCTGATAAATGTTTGGTCCACGGCGCTCGCCGTCGTGCGGCGCATGCCGATGTGGTGGTCACCAACCATTCCCTGCTGTTCCGCAATGTCGCGGCAGAAGGCAGGATTTTGCCTCCGATTCGTCATTGGGTGATCGACGAGGCCCATTCCATCGAGCGCGAGGCTCGCCGTCAGTGGGCGCGCGTGGTGTCGGCGGACGAATCACGCGTTCTGTTTGAGCGCCTGGGCGGCTCGAGCACCGGCGCGCTAAGCCAGGTTTCCCGTGATTTGGCAACCTCCGAGGGCTCTACGCTCTATCTGGGCCTTACTGCCAAAGCGACCTCGACGGTTGCGCGTGCGAGCATGGCGATCGCCGACGTGTTTGATGGCGTTCGCGAGCTCGGCCGCCGTGCCCGTGGGGGTTATGACAATGCCAATCTATGGATTGGCCCCGAGCTGCGCGAATCTGACGACTGGCATGATTTCTTGCAGTCGGCCTACACTGCCATCGACGCATTGGAACAAGCTGACAAGAGCGTCGACGCGCTGGTACAAGCCGTCGCCGCCGACAAGCCCGAGGTTGTTGTCGACCTGGGTGAAATCTCGCGCCGCCTGCACGAGCTGGCCGAGAACCTCAAGCTCATCATTGACGGTACCGATGAGCACTACGTGTATTCGTTGCAAGTCAATCGCAGGCTGCGTGCCGGCGGCGAGTCGATGACCGCGGAGCGTATCGATATTGGCGAGGCCTTGGCAACCGAGTGGCTGCCCGAGGTCCACACGGCTATCTTTGCATCGGCGACCATGACGGTTTCCAAGAGCTTTGAGCACTTTAACCACGCCGTCGGCCTCGATCGCATCAGTGCCTCGACATCCTCATCGCTGCACTTGGACTCGAGCTACGACTTCGATTCGAACATGGCTGTAGTCGTTGCGGGCGATATTCCCGATCCGCGCGATCGTGAGAGCTATCTTACGGCGCTCGAACGTGTGCTGGTCGACGCGCATCTTGCCATGGGCGGCTCGGTGCTCACGCTGTTCACCAATCGGCGCGACATGGAAGACCTATACGCCCGCGTTGAGCCCAAGATGGCCCGTGCGGGTCTGGAACTCAACTGCCAGCAGCGCAACTCGTCCCCTCGCCGTCTGCGCGATCGCTTTATCAACGAACCGACCTCGTCACTCTTTGCGCTTAAGGCCTTCTGGGAGGGATTCGACGCCAGCGGCGAGACGCTGCGCTGCGTCATCATTCCCAAGCTACCGTTCTCGAGCCCCACGGACCCGCTCTCGTGCGAGCGCAACCTGCGCGAAGACCGCGCTTGGGTGCGCTATTCGCTGCCCGAGGCGGTGCTCGAGGTCAAGCAGGCGGCCGGTCGCCTCATTCGCTCATCGACCGATTGCGGCGTACTCATCTTGGCCGACCCGCGCCTGGTGACGAAGGGCTACGGCAAGAAATTCTTAACGTCGCTGCCCACGAGTTCCTATCAGCGCGTCGAATCGGCACAAATCGGGCACTATCTACAGCTGTGGCGCGCACGCCACGAACGGCGCCGCTAAAGCGGACAGACGAGGGATTTTGCCATATCGCACAGACGCTCTGACAGGGCGGGGTCATCCAAGATGCGGATGGCCCCGCCCGCTGCGATTACCTGGCTCAGTAGCCAACGCTCGGAGCCATAATGCACGGTTAGCGTTGCCGTGTCTGCCCCGCCGCGCTCGATGAGGGTGACGCCGGCCCAGTCCAGATGCTCCGCCATATCGAATGGCATCAAGAGCTTTGCGCTACGCTGCGTCCGGGCAAGGGAATCGTGGAGGGATGCAACGTCCGGTGCGTGAGGCACGACGGAGTCTTCCGTCAGGGCGAGTCCCTCGATTTTATCCATGCGATAGGTGCGCTGCTCATCGACCGCGATGTCCCAGGCAATCAGGTATGTTTGGTCGCCGTTTGCCGTAATGCGCAGGGGGTCGACCAGATGCTCGCGTGGCCGTGCATCGTCCATCGAGCGATACGAGATACGACAGCGAACGCCGTCCTGAATGGCGCAGCTCAGCTGCTGCCAGTGCGACCCGCGGTTGACGGTGTCAAAGACGCGTTGGTTATAGCCGAGCTCTTCGGGTAGAAGAGCAGATCGAATCCGAGCCGCCGTCTGCGGCTCGATCCCCAACGATTCAAGTTCATGGTTGAGCACAGCGCCCTCGGCGGCACTCAGGCGCAGCGGTAGCACACGCCCGGCGTCACCGGTGAGGACCACACGCTCGCCGTGGCATTCGCAGATGATGCGCGCGCCCGATTCTCGATCAGCGAGCGTCGAGACGATCTCGAGAATCTCGTCGAGCGATACCCCCGTGATGTTAAAGCGACTGCAAATCTCGGTTCGAGTCATGCCGTTCTCGCCGGCGGCGTAGAGGGCCTCCATGATGTCGATGGCGCGCGAGAGCCTCTTCTCGCTGGTGAGTTTACGCACGGGCATGCTCGTACACCGTCCTTTCAATGAGGTGGTTCCACGCCTGTTTGAGGGAATCGGGGGCGACAGGCCTCATGCCATCCATGGCATGGGCCATGCAAAACGAGGCTGCGGCTTCAAAGTCGCGCACGCCAACGGTCCAGGTCCATCCCGAATCGGTGTGTGCGAGCTCACCTCGCCCGCGCGTTAGACCGCTGATCATATCGGCCTGCGCATCACGCGCGAACGAGAACGTAGCCGCAACGGGTGGGCGGTCAGCAAAATCGAACTCAAAGAATAAGTAATCGTTGAGGTTGAAGTCCGCAGGGATGGCGTAGGCCTTCGAAGGACGCCAAGCGCGAACGATACGGTCGCAGCGGAATGTCCTGATGCCGTCGGTGACATTGTCGAGGCCGCAGAAGTACGCCACGCCCTCGCGCTCGAACATGCCGTAGACGCAAACGGTCCGCTCGCGTTGCTCGCCGCGTCCGTTTTGGTACAAAAAGCGCAGCGCGCAACGCTCGGCAAAGGCGCTCCATACCGCATCGACGGCGGGAGAGCGGCGGATCGGTGCTTCGTCCACCGCCGTCCCACCGGTGAGGTAGGCAATTTTGGAGCGAATATCGGCAAGCGGTGCGGCAAAGGTGGAAGAGCCGGCCGCTAGCGTCTGGTCGATGGCGTTGAGTAGGATGTCGGCGTCGTCTGCGGTGATGAGGCCACCTGCGGCAAACGTGTGCTCGCGGTCGATTGTCCACGAGCTTTCCTCGGTCTCCTGCGCGCCGGCGGGGCGAACCTCCTTGATTAAGATGCCACGCTCGAGCAGTTTGTCACGATCGCGCCGAAACTTGCGCTTATCCGAGTCGATGTTGCCCGAGCCATATCCCAGGTCAGAATCCAAGACGATCTGCTCGGTCGTCAGCGGTTCGGGGGAGCTGTTGAGCACAAAGAAAAGATTGAGGATGCGCTGAGCCGTTTTATCGAAACTGGGCTCCGAATTCCCCTTTTTAATTGTCGCGGTCGTGTCGCTTGCCGTCATAGAGTCCTCGCATGAGAAGGTGGTTTGCTGCCATGATTTTAGTCCGATATGGAGATTAGGCTATATCCTTGTCCGCTCGGGGCGTTAAGATGGCCCGAATTCGGTCGTTTGCGCTCGCTCGGGGTATACTTTCGACTATATACGGTTCTAATGTGCATGCATTGGGCCTATTTGTCGGATTATGGATGTGGAGCGCACATGGCGAACACCCAGAACTATATTAACCACCTGCTGCAGAACACCGGCATTACGCCGGCATGCAGTGAAGAAGAGCGCTTGGCTGCCGAGGATATCGCTCAGATCTTCCGCAACCACGGCTTTGATCCCGAGGTTCAGGAGTTCAATGCCCCGGCGCCCAGTAGGTTGGCATTTGCCGTTACCGGTATTCTTGCGTTTGCCGGCGCCCTGCTGATGGGCATCGGCGGCGGTATCGGCTTGGTCGGCACCTTGCTGGCCATTGTCGGTGCCGTGCTCTACGTGCTCGAGCGCACGGGCCACCCCGTGGTTTCGCGCCTGGGCAAGACGGGCGTGAGCCAAAATGTCATCGCCTACCACAAGGCCTCGGGCCCGCTTGCGTCTCCGCGCAACCGCCCGGTGGTCGTTGTCGCACACTACGACTCTCCCCGCGCTGAGCTGCTTGCCCGCGAGCCTTATGCTTCGTATCGTGCGCTCATCGCCAAGTTGTTGCCCGTTGCCACGGTTGCCCCCGCTGCCGTTGCCATCCTGCGTATCCTGCCGCTCCCCGGCGCGCTCAAGGTTCTGCTGTGGATTGTCGCGATCCTTGCTTCCCTCGTTGCACTTGCCAACGCGGCAAACATCATCTCTAACCGCCACATTCTTCCCTATACGTCCGGCGCAGTGTGCAACAAGTCTTCTGTCGCCGCTATGCTCGGCGTTATGGACAACGTTGCTCCCTTCCAGGGCGAAAACGAGTTTCCCGACGATGTTCCGTTCGATACCTATTTTGGGGAGCAAAAGCGTCGTGCCGAGGAAATGGCGCGCGCAGCGGCGGAGTATGCCGCGGCCCAGCAGCAAAACGACTACGGCAACACCATCGAGTATGAAGAGCCTACCTACGCCGAGGACGAGTTCGGTCAGCCGATTGCTCCCGACGCTCAGGCCGAGCCCGAACAGGGTGAGGCTTTCGACGAGCAGATCGAGGGCTTTGAGGGTGCGTCTGCCGACGAGACGCTGATTGGCGCCATTGTGCCCGAGGATCAGAATCAGGCTGTCCAGGCCGAAGAGTTCAATGACGAGGTTCCCGCTGTCGAGCCGGCGGAGGAGCCTGTCGCGCCCGACCCCGAGCCCAAGCTCTATCGCAATGCCGCCGGCAACATCCGCTTTGGTTCGGATGCCATCCGTGCGCTCGGAATGCTTCCCGAGTCCTGCACGCTCGATTACGAGGAGGGCGAGGAGCCGACGTTTGAGCCCGAGCCTGTCTCCGTCGTGACTGCGCCTGCGCCCGTTGCCACCGTGGATGATGAGTCTGCCGCGGTTGCCGCTGCCGTTGCCGAGCCCGAGGCAGTGTCCGCGATCGATCCCGCTGCGGGACTGGACGTTTTGGCTCCCGCCGCGCCGGCGCAAGACGTTGCGGACGAGTCTGACGACGATTACGTTGAACAGCCGAGGCTCGTGTCTTACGAGAGCGATACTGATTTCTCAGCCGAGATTCCCGCGGCAACGCCCCATGCCGATATTGCATCCGCGTTCTCTTCGATTGGCGCCAGCGCTTCCAACTTCTTTAAGGGTGCGCTTGCAAAGGGCAAGAAATTTGTCGACGATTTCGAGGAGAAGCGCGCTGCCGCACGCGAGGATGCCGAGCAGGAGGCTATCGCTCAGCAGCAGGCAGCCGAGGCGGCACGTGAGCTCGCGGCGCAAGAGTTCGAGCAGAACGAGGCTATGCAGTCCGTGCCCGTCGATGCCGCCGAAGCTACAACGTCCTTTGAGTCCCAACAGCCGACGTCCGCGGATGTTGTTGAGGCGACAACGTCTTTCGAGGCTCAGCAGCACGTCGATAGCACCATGTCGTTTGATGCCGCGCAGTTCGATTCCACGATAACGTTTGAAAAGCAAGGCACCGCGATTGCCGAGCCCCTTCCTGTTTCCGATGAGCAGGGCGATGCGGCAGACGATGACGAGCCTATTGATGCTGCCGAAATCCAAGATGCCGCCGAGGACGAGCCCGTCGAGGCCAACTCTGACGAAGAGCAATACGCGACAGCCGAGCAAGATGATTCGCCCGAGGTCGAGCAGGAGGAAGTGCCTGCAGTTTCCGAGGCTCCCGAGATAGATGAGTCGAGGCCTTACTCCACGCAGATTTTCACCATGCCGACCCCGAGTGGTTCCGGTGCCACGGTTGCCGATGTTGCTCCCACCCAGGACGAAACGGTCGATTCCCTTATGGCCCAGATTTCCTCCCAGGCATCGCCGCGTCCGCAGATGAATGTTCCCGATCCGGCGTCGGCTCCGTCGCCTGCACCTTCCTCGTCTCCGTTGGCTTCGGTCCCCGATCCGTCGCTGCCGTCGATGAAGCAGGCAAACGTTGCGTCTCGCACGTCGCTGTTCGACCTTCCAGACCCCTCCGCACATGTCAACGACCCCTTTGCTACCGCTCAGGGTCCCGAACCCACATCGGCACCCGTTGCGTCGGGTGCTCAGCCGATCGAGACCATTTCGGCTCCCGCCCCGGCGGCACCCAAGTCTCGCAAGCGCGGCCTGGGCGGCCTGTTCGGTCGTAAAAAGAAAAACGAACAGGACAGCATGAGTGATTGGCTGGGCGTCGAAGACGATTACGATGCCAAGAAATCCGGTCGCGGCATCGGTTCGTGGGATAATTTCGAGGACGATAACGATGGCTGGAAGGGCGGCGCTACGTCTTCCAACGGCGCTTCTTCCGAAGATATGCTCTCGGCTGTCGCCTCTATGGGCGATGATGAGCTGCTCGGTCACGATATCTGGTTTGTGGCAACGGGCGCCTCGGATTGTGATGGCGCCGGTATGAAGGCCTTCTTGGCTTCGCATCGCGATAAGCTCCGCGGCGTATTCTTCATCAATCTTGAATCCGTCGGCGCCGGTAGGCTTTCGGTGGTGACGGTTGAGGGCGAACAGCAGCTGCTCAAGGGCGATCGCCGCATCATGAACCTGGTCAGCAAGGTGTGCAAGTCGTTCCATGTCGATTGTGGCGCGCTCGAGATGCCCTATGCCAAGACCGATGCCTACGCCGCGCTCGAGGCGAGCCGCCGAGCCCTCACCATCGCCGGCGTGGACGGCACGCGCTTGGCTTGCGCTCGTACCGAGGACGACCTGCCCCACAATGTCAACCCGACGAACATTGCCACGGTATCCGAGGTCGTGACCGAGGTTATCCGCCGTTCGTAGACGGAGCTCTAAGGAGTCAACGTGTTTTCGTATATTAAGCGCCATTGGCCTGTCTACGTGATTTTGACCTTGATCGCCATTGCGTTAGGATTTGGGGCTGCCTACATCGTGGGTGCGAAGGGCTCGACCCCCGCCTCCGCAATCAGCGAAGAGGTGGAGCAAGAACAGAGCACGGGTGCCGATGGGATTCCTGAGTCCGAGCAGGCAATCGTTGATGGTGGATCTTCGTCTGCAGAGTAGATACGGCGATTTAAATGGTTGAAAGCGGGCGAGCCGGGGGACTGGCGCGCCCGCTTTTTTATCGCGCTAGCGCTTCTTTGGGATCGACCTAAGGCGAGCGAACCATATGGCTGCGGCACCCGAGGTCAGGAGCGCGGTGATGCAAGCGGCGATGGGAACTGATCCTGTTGCCGGTAGGTCCTGCGGTAGGGTACAGCGTTGAATGACACGGTCCTCGTCATGTGACTCAAGTTTATCGCCGCCGCCGTTGCGGCAAAGATCGACGCGCGCGCTGTTGGTGAGTGCGGTTTGGGGCGTATAAGCCGACGTTGCCTGCATGTGCACGACTGCGCCCCGAGCGTCTGTGCCAAGGATTGCTTTGGCATCGTCAAGGTCGTCGTGCTCATCTTTGAGATCATCGCGGGTCCAGGAATCTGCATCGCTTCGAGTTGTAAAGTCGGCGGCTACCGCACCGTATTCAATGCGAATGCCCGTTACGACGGTATTGGATGCAAGGTCGAGTTCTTTCGCCTCGAGTGTGGTGGATTCTGTGGTCGAGACATCCGCCTTCCAGAGGTGCCAGCCGTCGTAATCGACGAGGCGGCAGTCCTCACCAAGGCTCTCCTTTACCTCGTCGGACTCAAGCCAAGGATTTTCGTGCCCATCGTCAAGTGTCGCGTTTGCCGGCTCATCGACGTCTGTCGAGTCCAACGGCGTCGTGCGATACCACACGTTGCACAGACCGTTGAGGTCGCCGATGGCGACGGGAGTTTCGATTGAGACGAATCTCGCCGTATCGTCCTCGGCACACTCAAGATCATCGGTAATTGTGAACTCATCAACCCAGGTAGCTGAATCGTTTCGAGCGTCGATGGTATAGGAGAAAAGTCCGTCCGTATTGGTTTGCGTTGCGGCGCGATTTTTACCATCGCCGTTGGCCAGCAGACCCTTCCCGATAGGTTGGACAAGCTCCTGACGCTTGTCGACCTGTCCTTTGATCTCGATGGGCGCATCCTTCATCGCGACGGATTGGACTTCTCCCGTATCCTTTATTTCAAACGTTATCTCCTCGGCAAGGTCATAGGTCCGCGGAGACATCATTTCGCGCAACGAGTAGGTGCCGGGTGCAAGATGTTCGACGCGGTGCGGCTTTTCGGGTGAGGTCCAGGAGTCTATTTCGGTTTTATCGGGACCATATAAGGTGAGTTGTGCGCCTTTCACTTCCTGCTCTCCGCTTGCATCGACCTTGGAGATATCAACCTTGGTGTAATCGTCGGATACGTTAAGCCGTGCTTCTACAACGGGCGTTTTTTGGTCGGCATAAGTGAGATCTACGATATGGGGCGTCCGGTCGAGTAAGAAGCCTGCCGGCGCTTGAGTCTCGACAACCTCGTAGTGCGCGGTACCAGATCCCAGCGGGAGGTCGTCCGCACGTGCTTCTCCAGCTTCATCCGTAATGACAGTAGCGACAGTCTCACCGTCGAGCGCGGCAATGCTACCGTCGGGGCGCACGATATCACCCGAGGCGCGGATCTCAAAGATGGCGCCCGCGAGGCTGCTGCCGTCTACGGCATCGGTTTTAACGATCCTGATGTTTCCGGTCGCGGCGTGGTCATAATACGAGGCGATTGCAACGGGCGTTAGGTTCATGTCGGCGGGTATGTTTACCTCGATCTCTTCGCCGACAAGATAGGGATCTTTGGCCGAGGTTTCGCGTACATAATAGGTGCCCGGCACGAGCGATTCGGGCAGTGTGATGGTCCCGGTCGCGTCAGTCGTAAAGGTGTCCATTACGTTATGTGCTGGATACCAGCAAGTTTGTGAGACAGGTTCGTGATTGCTGTCGAGTAGTTGGAAGGTGAATCCGGCTAGTGGAACAGAAGCGCCTGTTTGGGCATCGCGTTTTACAATTTGGAGATGCGTCGACAGAGCGTGGTTGTCCACGATATATTGAAGCTCGGCGCCGTCGGAAATCTGATTGGCCCCGACGGTCCATTCCCCTGCCCGTTTAAAACCCTCGGGGACGGTTTCCGGAACCTCGCGAACCGTGTAGCCGGCGCGGTCGTATGGGATGGCTCCGTGGACACCGGCGGGTCGCTTGCCTGCGCCGAGCCATGCCTCGGGCTGATCTTTGGTGGAGGCAAAGCCATAGATGTTTGTGGTCAGTGTGCCAACAACCTGCTGAGAGCTGTTGCTGACAACCTCAAAGACAACACCTCCCGCCGGCTGCTCCAGGCCGGATTGATCGCTATTGCCGTAGTCCTTGAATTTGGAAATCTCAAGGTCAAACGCAATGGGGATATCGGAAACGCGCGATTCGATCTCGACCACGCCTGAATCACCGAGCTGGTCGGCTCCAACGGTATAGGACCAGCTGTCGTTGGATGGCAGGTAGCCCTCGGGGGCTTTTGATTCGTAGATCGTAAAGGTTCCTAAGGGGACATCGGTGAGGGTGGCTCGACCGCTTTCGTCGGTCGTGAGGATTTGCGCCCATCCGGGGGTTGATTGCGACACACACGTGAACTCTGCTCCTGCGAGTGAAGATCCCACCTGGGGGCCGGCATTCGTCGCGGCATCGAGTTTTACGATACACAGGTTGATGGTGCCGGGCTGTTCATCAATGGCGACCTGTCCACCGTCATTCCCCGTGGTAAAGGCGATGCGATCACGACGGGGGACATAGCCGGCCGGCGCCTTCGTTTCAACTAGGTAGTATGCCGTATTGGGCAGAAGTGCTGCCTGCGCTCGACCGTTGCCGTCCATCTGGATGGTGCCGACACGTGCGTCGCTGGCGCTCTCAAAAACAGCGAATGTTGCCCCGTCAAACTGATAGGTATTGTTTCCGCTGGTAATAACGGTGTTCGCAGACTGCTTTTGGAAGGAAACAGAGACCGCCGGCAGTACATAGAGCATGTCTTGACGTTTGCTGCCGCTCGATACGGTTCCAAAATAGCGCCGCGCGCGGTGCGGAGCGGCTTTGATGCTTCCTGATTTTGCGTTGTCGTGGAGCCACCGCGCAGCCGCCACGACTTCATTGTCGGCGGTAAAGTGCCCACTCTTGGTTTTGCCCTGAGCGGTCGTGTAGGAGTAGGTGCCGTCGACATGGGTAGTGCCGTTGAGCATCCATACGGCAAGCTGGGTGGCGGCGCGGGCGCGATCTGGTGAAAGATGATAACCGCCAAACGAGGTGGCGGTAGGATATCCGTGACAAACGATTGCCGCGAACTCGTCGTCGAGCCACACCCAGCCTTGATCAAAGTTGAGCCATGGGCCGCCCGGCTTGGTGGGCCCGGGGCGTTCCTGGTTCATGCAGTAGGCAATCGAGGCGTCCTGAGCTTCATATTTGCCGATGAAGAAGGGTCCACAATCGTCGCTAATGGTGCGGAAGCCGAGCTGATCGTAGCCATCGACGGCAAATGCGGCTCCCGGTGCCAGGCAGCCGAAAAGCAGGAAGAGGAGCAGGAGCAGCGGACCTGTTGCGATTGCGCTGTGGACAGAGTGCGTGGGTGCGTTGGACATGGCTGCTCCTTATCCCTCGTGCGCCGCACGGGGAGGCTGCGGCGCGTAGGATGAGGCTACAGCCGAGGTTCATGCGGGTAAGTACCGGAGCCTGACCAAAAGCTTGCCCAATTCCTGACAAATTGAGCTCAAATACAACAATCAGACAAAAGCGCAGGTAGAAGATAAGGAGAACAGAAGGTCAAAGGTCCTCGTCTCCACAATTGATGTGATATTCAAACGAATCTCCACAGCTAAAACAAGCATCGCTACCCTTGTATCGAACAAGACAACCGCGTTATACTAGCCAACACACAAGCGGGCATCGCCAAGCGGTAAGGCATCAGCTTCCCAAGCTGACACTCGCGGGTTCGAGTCCCGTTGCCCGCTCCAGTTAAGAGCACAAGCACGGCACCATCACGGTGCCGTGCTTTTTACTATCAAGTGCCGGGACTCGAACCCGACAGGGTGCGAGCGTAAAGCAAACGCGAAGCGTTTGTAGCGAGCAGGCGAAGGCGCCGACAGGCGCCTGAAGCCGGTGCGGATTTGCGAAGCAAATACGCGGACGTCCCGTTGCCCGCTCCCCCAGCAAAGGGAGACGCTGGGACACACGGCTCGACCGGGTCTCCTTCAGCGGTTCCGTGGACCGGAGCATGCCGACCGCAGCCGGTGCGGATTTGCGAAGCAAATACGCGGACGTCCCGTTGCCCGCTCCATCGAGCATGGGAGACCTCGGGACGGCCAATTCAACAAAGCCTCCCCATCGTCTCCGTGAATCCGAGGAGATCGCCCACAGCCGGTGCGCGTCCGCGACGCGGGCGCGCGGACGTCCCGTTGCCCGCTCCAATTCCAAAATGTTAGGTTCATGCCTACTGTCCATACTTGCACCTGCGCACGGTACAATGGTTGGGTTACGACCAACGTGCCAATAACCAAAAAGGAGCCGCTATGATCGATCGCTATACCCGCCCGGAGATGGGACACATCTTCTCCCTCGAGAATAAGTACGCCATTTGGCAGGAGATTGAGGTCCTGGCCTGCGAGGCTCAGGCGGAGCTCGGCAAGATCGGTATTTCCAAACAAGAGGCCCAGTGGATCCGCGACCACGCCAACTTTGAGAAGGCGAAGGTTGACGAGATCGAGGAGGTCACGCGCCACGATGTCATCGCTTTCCTGACCAACATGAAGGAATATATCGACGCCGATGTTCCCGAGAGCGACCCCAAGCCCAGCCGCTGGGTTCACTATGGCATGACCAGCTCCGATCTGGGCGATACGGCTCTGTGCTACCAGCTCACCCAGGCCTGTGACCTGATTATCGAGGACGTCAAAAAACTCGGCGAGATTTGCAAGCGTCGCGCCTTCGAGGAGCGCAACACGCTCTGCGCCGGTCGCACCCATGGCATCCATGCCGAGCCGATGACCTTCGGTATGAAGTTTGGCTCTTGGGCCTGGGAGCTCAAGCGCGATCTGGATCGTCTTGAGGACGCTCGCAAGAACGTTGCCTTCGGTGCCATCTCCGGTGCCGTCGGCACCTACAGCTCCATCGAGCCGTTCGTCGAGGAGTACGTCTGTGAGCACCTGGGCCTGGTCCACGATCCGCTGTCCACGCAGGTCATCAGCCGCGACCATCATGCCTACCTGGCCGGCGTCCTTGCCACCACGGCGGCCACCTGCGAGCGCATTGCTACCGAGGTCCGCAATCTGCAGAAGACCGATACGCTCGAGGCCGAGGAGCCTTTCCGCAAGGGCCAAAAGGGCAGCTCCGCCATGCCGCACAAGCGCAACCCCATCACCATGGAGAAGGTCTGTGGCCTGTCGCGCGTCGTGAAGTCCAATGCCCAGGTTGCCTTCGACAATGTCGCCCTGTGGCATGAGCGCGACATTTCGCACTCCTCTGCCGAGCGCGTCGCCCAGGCCGATAGCTTTATCGCACTCGACCACATGTTCCAGTGCCTTATCCGCGTTATCGACGGCCTGCAGCTGTATCCGGCTCGCATGATGGCCAACCTCAACAAGACTCGCGGCCTCATCTTCTCCTCCAAGGTCCTGCTGGCCCTCGTCGATACGGGCATCACCCGCGAGGATGCCTATGCCATCGTGCAGGAAAACGCCATGGCTACCTGGCACGAGGTGCAGGATTGCGTCTCCGGTCCCACCTTTAAGGAGCGTCTCGAGGCCGACCCGCGCTGCACCGTCAGCCAGGAGAAGCTCGACGAGATCTTTGATCCGTGGGACTTCCTCACCCGTATCGACACGGTCTTCGATCGCCTGGAGCAGCTGAGCTTCGAGTAGGTTCGGGCATAACGTTAGCTTTTTAGGGCGCTTTGCTGGTAATGTGTGTTGCCGGCAAAGCGCCTCGTTGCATTTAGGGAAAGACGGGGATAATAGTCGTCTCGAATAACATTCTGAGAGGGGATCGCATGATTTCGTTTGATTACAAGCCTCAGGGCGTGTGTGCTCGCAATATTCACCTTGACCTGTCCGATGACGGCAACAAGGTGGTGGGCGTCGAGTTTACCGGTGGCTGCAACGGCAATCTCAAGGCTATCTCCAAGCTGGTCGAGGGCGCTCCTGCCGATCGCGTCATCGAGGTTCTCGCTGGTAATACCTGCGGTATGAAGAAGACTTCTTGCGCCGATCAGCTCACGCGCGCTATCGAGGCCGCTCGCGCCGAGATCGCCTAATGAGTATCGTCGACCAGATCAAGAACGGAATATCGCGCCGCGGCTTTGTGCTCGGAGGGGCTGCCGCGGGCGCTGCCACGGTGCTTGCCGGATGCTCAAAGAAAACGGGTACCAGCGACGACGCTGCCGGCGAGCCGCAGGTTATCAAAGACGACTCAAAGATTGTCTCGATTACGGATGAGTATGAGGCCGTCGATATCGATCTTGAGCCTGCGGCCTCGTGGACGCTGCCGCTGGGCACGCTACTGTACTACTGCGATGGTGACTACGCTGCCGCGATGATGGCGCCTGCTTCTGCCCTGCATGCCAATACGCTTGGTGTGCTCAACCTGGGCGATGGCTCGCTCACGACGCTTATCGAGGATCCCGTCGAAGGTACGGGGTATTCGTTTTACGATGTCCGCGCCGGCGATGGCGTGTTTGCTTGGGTCGAGATGAACTTTGCGAACTCGTCATGGAAGCTCTATGCGCAAAGTATGGCAGGCGCGTCGCTTGTCGGCGATGTGGTTGAGCTCGACCGAGGCGGCAAGGACTACGATCCGCCGATGTTTACGGCGTTCGAATCGTCTGTCATTTGGTACAAGATGCCCTCAACGGGCGGAAATAAGACGAGTAGCGATTCGTATTGCTACCGCCGTTCGCTCGATGAGGCAAAGGTCGAGACCATTTGGAAGTCAACGGGTCGCTTTGCATCTGCCCCGCGCGTGAGTGACGGTATCTTGACCATATCCCCGCGCGTGCGCAATGACGAGGGTGTCTACTACGGCATGACGGCGATTGACCTGACGGACGGCAACAATACCAAAAGGGCTCAGCTGGTCCTTCCCTCCTCGGTGTCTCCCTTTGAGGCCGTATATATGGGTGACACATTTGTGTTCTCCATCGAGGCGACCTATAACGGCGTGGGAAGTCTTGGAAACATGGGCACCTATATTGGCAACGAGAACGGGACCTTCCTATTCCTGTCGCGTGAGCCGCTTGCATGTGCTGCCGGCAGGAAGAACAAATATCTGGTTAAGGTTCAGGCATCGCATTTTCTGATCGATACCTCCGCCAAAACCTATGGCTCGCTGCTGTCGCCCGACCGCGCCCTTGAATATGGCGATTATCCAGCTACGGCGGGTAAATCGAATACGTTTTTGACCTATGCCACGGTACGCAACAGCCAGGGAATCCCCGAGACGGTCACTGCCCGCCTATTCTCTCTTTAGTACCGAGGGGTTAAAAAGGCGCCAACGGGGGAATAAACGCGTTGTAATTGTGAGTACCGCCCGCCGAGCCGCCGCACTGCAGCGGTGCTCGGTGGGCATAGGTGCGTTAAAATGGGCTTGTTCTTAGCTAATTGAGACAGGGGGGCCGTGTTATGGCTTCAGATGCAAAAAAGATTCTGCTGGTCGAGGATGAGAAGGCAATCCGTGACGCTGTCGCTGCCTATCTCGAGCGCGAGGGCTATTGGGTTGTGGGCGTGGGCGACGGCCAGTCTGCTATCGAGGAGTTCGAGAAGCATCAGTTCGACCTAGTCGTGCTCGACCTCATGCTCCCTAAGATTCCCGGCGAGCGCGTTTGCCGCACCATTCGCGACACCTCGGATGTGCCTATTATCATGCTTACCGCCAAGGGCGAGATCGAGGACCGTATTATCGGCCTCGAGCTCGGAGCCGACGACTATCTGATCAAGCCGTTCTCGCCGCGCGAGCTTGTTGCGCGCGTTCGCGCTCTGTTCCGCCGTGCCCATCAGGCCGACGAGCCCGCCGTCGAGGTACTCGACTTCGGCGATCTGGTCATCGATATCTCGGGCCACAAGATTTTGGTCGAGAACAAGGAAGTGGATCTGACCGCTTCCGAGTTTAAGCTGCTCACCACGCTTGCTCGTCATCCCGGTCGTGTCTACAACCGTATGGAGCTGGTTGAGAAGGTTCTCGGCTACGACTTTGAGGGCTATGAGCGCACCATCGACAGCCACGTGAAGAACCTTCGCGCCAAGCTGGGCGACGACCCCAAGAAGCCTAAGTGGCTCTACACCGTCCACGGTGTTGGCTATCGCTTCGAAGCCCCGGCCAAGACCGATAAGGCGGACGAGAAATAGGGAAATCACATATGACACCTGCGCGCTTTGAAATCGGACAAAAGCACAAGCAGGAGAACGAGGCGGGTTCCAAAGCAAGTTGGAACACGCCTCGTTCCGATTCACGGCCAACGATGAGCTATCCCTCGCGTATGGCCCTGGCTTTTGCCCTGACGTCGCTCATGACGGTATTGGTGCTGGTGGGCGTTGTCTCCGTTGTATGGGGCACCGTCTTTTCGGATTACACGCGTTCCAATATCGTTGAGATCGCCAATTCTGCCGCCGAAAAGCTTGCGACGTCGTACGAGGAAAACGGCAATTGGACGGCGGGCGAGCTGCGCACGGTCGCGACATCGAGTTTGGTGTCCGACGATCTGGGCATGCAGGTCGTCAACAAAAAGGGCGTGATCGTTTATGACGACTCATGGCCTTCGGCAAGTGCGACCGCCGATGTGCGCGAGAGCGAATCGGCGTCGAGCAGCTCGAGCGGTAAAAAGGCCTCGCATAGCCCGGTTTCGTCGGCGCCCACCGACTCCGATAGTGTTGCCAACGTCGAAATCATAACGTCTTCCGGCGAGCATGTCGGACAGGTAAAGCTATGGGCCATCGGCTCCGACGCCCTGCTCACCAAGGCAGATTCTGCGTTTAGAGAGAAGACCTTTAACGCCATGGCCCTTGCCGCGGTTGTGGCAGTCTGCATCTCGGTCGTTATCGGATCGCTCATGTCGCGCATGCTCACCAAGCCGATTCATCGTATTACCAGCACGGCCAAGCAAATTCGCGATGGCGATCTATCCGCTCGCACGGGCTTGCGCGGCGATGACGAAATCGATCAGCTGGGTGAGACCTTTGACGAGATGGCCACCTCGCTCGAGAAGGATATGAAGCACGAAAAGCGCCTGACCTCGGATGTCGCGCACGAGCTTCGCACACCGCTTATGGCCATGCTTGCAACGGTCGAGGCCATGCAGGACGGCGTGTATCCCACCGATGATGAGCATTTGGAAACCGTTGCTTCCGAGACGCGTCGACTTGCCCGTCTGGTGCAGCAGATGCTCGACCTGTCGCGCATGGAAAACAGCACGGCGCCGCTCAACCTTGAGCAGGTGGACATGGTCCCCTTCGTGCGCTCCATCGTCAACGCTCAGGAGCGCCTGTTTGTCGACCGCGATCTGCGCTTGCGCTTTGCAGACGAGACCCAAGGTCACGATGATGTCGTCGAGGCCGACCCCGATATGATCACGCAATGCGTCATCAACCTCATGAGCAACGCCATGCGCTACACCCCCGAGGGCGGTTGGGTCGTGGTGTCGGTGCTCAGTGACCGCAAGCATGTCAGTATTGCCGTTTCGGATACCGGTATCGGCATTGCCAAGGACGATCTGTCGCGCATCTTCGGCCGTTTTTGGCGCGCCGATGCCAGCCGCGCCCGCGAAGCTGGCGGCCTGGGCGTTGGCCTCGCCGTGACCAAGCAGATCGTCGAGCGTCACCATGGCTACATATCCGTGGAGTCGGAGCTTGGAAAGGGTACGACTTTTACAATTCATCTGCCCCGCGAGCACACGGCGGACGCGGCATCTACTACAATGGAGCACTAGCTTTTCGCTATTCGGTGAAGGAGGGGCCGCGTCCCTGCCGCTCCGAGTTTGCGAAAACGTGTGGGAAAGAACCCGCATTTCTGTCGTATTTAGGTAAGGAGTGACTCACGTGACAACGATGGAGCGTCGTCCGGATTCCCGTGGCAAGGTTCGTGATATCTACGATGCCGGTGAAAACCTGCTGATGGTCGCCACCGACCGCATTTCTGCGTTCGATTTCATTCTTCCCGACGAGATTCCGTTTAAGGGAGAGGTGCTCAATCGCATCTCGGCGTTCTGGTTCGACAAGTTTGCCGATATCGTCCCCAACCATCTCGTCTCCATCGACCCGGCAGATTTCCCCGAGGAGTTTGCTGAGTATCGTGACTACCTCGCTGGCCGCGCCATGCTGGTTAAGAAGGCCCAGACGATTCCTATCGAGTGCATCGTCCGCGGCTATCTGACCGGTTCGGGCAAGAAGACCTACGACGAGAACGGCACCGTCTGCGGCATCCAGCTGCCTGAGGGCCTGACCGAGGCTTCCAAGCTTCCCGAGCCGCTGTTCACGCCGTCCACGAAGGCCGAGATCGGCGACCACGACGAGAACATTTCGTTCGAGCGTTGCTGCGAGATCGTGGGTGAGGACATCGCCACGCAGATTCGCGACCTTTCCCTCAAGATCTACAAGGCCGCTGCCGAGTACGCCGCGACCCGTGGCATCATCATTGCCGACACCAAGTTCGAGTTTGGTGTTATTGATGGCAAGGTCACGCTGATCGACGAGTGCCTCACGCCCGACTCCAGCCGTTTCTGGCCTGCTGCCAGCTACGAGGAGGGCAAGATCCAGCCTAGCTACGACAAGCAATTCGTCCGCAATTGGCTCAAGGCCAACTGGGATATGACGGGGGAGACCCCGCACCTGCCCGCCGAGGTCATCGATGGCACGTCCGAGCGCTATCGCGAGGCCTTCCAGATCATCACGGGCTCCCAGTTCACAAGCATGAAGGAGAACGCATAAGTGAGTACCCGTAGCGCCACGAACAAGCGCACGCAATCCCACGAAGTTACCGGGGTTGCGCGCAAGTCTGCCGCATCTGCTAAGCCCGCCCGCCAAGCAGCGAGCTCCGTTCGCGTCGTGCCGGCTTCGTCTAAGGCACGCCGCAAAGAGCTCGAGAAGGGTGAGAACCTCGAGGGCCTCTCTAAAGAGGAGAAGCGCGCCCGCAAGGCTAAGCAGCGCGCCAAGGAGGACCGCATCTATACGGTGTCGAATATCCTCCTCAAGCAGGACGAGGACTACACCAAGCGCCGTCGCATCTGGTGGATTGTGCTCGCCATTGGCATGGTGCTCGTCGTGGCTATTTGGGCCTCGCTGTACTTCGCTCCCGCTGGCATGGTGTCCAGCCCTGTCCAGATGGTCGGCATTGTTTTGTCCTACGTCATCATTTTGGGCGACTTTATCTATGACTTCGTGCGCATCCGCCCCCTACGCAACATGTATCGCATGCAGGCCGAGGGCATGTCCGACAATAAGCTCAACGCTTTTATCGAGCGCTCGGCTGCCGAGGAGGACAAGAAGGACTCCAAGAAGAAGTAGCGTTTGTATCCATACATATCGCTAAGATATAAGGCGCGTCGTTTTTGCGGCGCGCCTTTTTACTGTTCTATAGATAGATGGAGTGGCACATGATTCGAGCTGCCCTGACGGTTGAAGAAGCTCTGGAGGGCATGAAGGCCCTGGAACCCAAGATTAAAAACTACGCTCGCCTGGTTGTCTGCAAGGGCGTAAACGTCAAGCCCGGCCAGGAAGTCGTCGTTCAGTCTCCGGTCGAGTGCGCGCCGTTTGCGCGCGTGGTGGTCGCGGAGGCCTATGCTGCCGGCGCCGGCCACGTGACGGTCATTTGGGCCGATGACGCCGTGACGAGGCTCACGTACGAGCATGTCGATAAAAGCTATTTTGAGCAGACACCCGAGTGGAAGCGCCTGCAGCTGGATTCCCTGGCCCAGGACGGTGCCTGCTTTATCTTTATCGAGGGTGCGGATCCCGCAGCCCTCAAGGGCATCGATCCAGCCAAGCCGGCCGCGGCATCCAAGGCGAGGAATACGCAGTGCAAAGTTTTCCGCCGTGGGCTGGATTACAACATCAATCCGTGGTGCATCGCCGGCGCTCCGGTCGTGGCTTGGGCGCACGAGGTGTTCCCGGGAGACGCCGATGAGGTTGCAATCTATAAGCTGTGGAATGCGATTCTGCACACCGCTCGCGCCGATGGCCAGGACCCGGAGAGCGACTGGGAACTCCATGACGCCGCATTCGAAAAGAACCTGCGTTTCCTAAACGATAATCAATTTGATTGCCTGCACTACACCGCTTCGAACGGAACCGATCTGACGATTGGCATGACGAAAGGTCACGAGTGGGCCGGTGGCAAGGGCAAGACGCCCGATGGACATCCCTTCTTCCCCAACATTCCCACCGAGGAGGTCTTCACTTCGCCCGATCGCATGCGTGCCGACGGTATCGTGTACTCGGCCATGCCGCTCATCCACCACGGTAACAAGGTCGACGATTTTTGGATCAAGTTCGAGGGCGGCCGTGTGGTGGACTACGACGCCCGCGTGGGCAAGGCGACGCTTGCGAGCATCATCGATACCGATGAGGGCGCTGCTCATCTGGGAGAGGTCGCGCTCATTTCCAAGAACACGCCGATCCGCGAAAGTGGCGTTCTGTTCTACGATACGCTCTATGACGAGAACGCCAGCTGCCACCTTGCGCTGGGTGTCGGCTTCCCCGAGTGCATCGAGGGCGGGTATGACATGTCCAAGGAGGAGCTCCTGGAGCATGGCGTTAACGTCTCGAGCACGCATGTTGACTTTATGATCGGCACGGACGATATCGATATTACAGGCATTACGCCTGATGGACGTGAAGTTGTGATTTTCCAGAACGGCCAATGGAGTTGGGAATAGACCCAGACCGTGGTACAATGCCACCCGCGGGCCGTTAGCTCAGCTGGCAGAGCAGGGGACTTTTAATCCCAAGGTCCAGGGTTCGAACCCCTGACGGCCCACCATAGAAAAGAAAAGCGACTGGCGGATGCCGGCCGCTTTTTTGTTGCAGGTACACGGGTTCGAACCCGTCGGGGCGCGGAGCTGAGTAAACGCGTGAGCGTTTGCCAGCGCAGCGCGCAAGGCGCGAAAGCGCCGCAGCGGCCGCCTGCGGAGCAGGCTGAACCCCTGACTGCCCACCATAGAACAGAAAGCGATTGACTCCGGTTGGTCGCTTTTTGTTGCCGAGCCACGGGTTCGAACCCGAACTTCTCTATATATAAGAACGCTTGGCGAACAAAACCTGCCTTTTACCGACGGGAAACAAATAGCTGATGCTTTTGGAGTAAAGTGGGCTCCAGAGATGACCGATGTCTCAATACTCATAAAACAGCTGGTCATCGCCAATATCAGAAGCCAATGCTTCAGTTTTAACTTCAGTGATGCGACTGAGGGACCTATTCATTTGTGAACAAAATATGGAGTGCGTGATTCCCGCCCCCGGGGCCCCTCCGGTCTGGCAATATATCTCCTTGCCGCGCGGCCCGGTCGAACCGGATCAGCCGCAAAGCGTGCACCTTGAGAACCGGATACTGCGAGGATGGACACACCAGATGTGTCGCATCCGGGCAGACATCGAACCATTTGAAATGGTCTGACTTGGATTGTTTTTCGCAAGGCCGCCGAGAGGCGGCCCCGAGAAATTCCTTTTCCTATCAA
>ERZ772816.412-NODE-412-length-48571-cov-26.261440_pt1 | contig 48571 bp, 48 predicted proteins | sample MGYA00511359_ERZ772816 | MGnify/ENA primary metagenome ERZ772816 (study PRJEB29015, sample SAMEA2737710) | human gut metagenome | biome: human gut; feature: human-associated habitat; material: faeces | place: China | collected 2012 ...
TCGACTCCACCCGCCGGGCGCGCTTCTCCACTTATGCCAGCCGGTGCATCGAAAACGAGCTCCGGATGCACTTCCGGCGGGAGCGGAAGAACGCCCCCACCCTCTCGCTTCAGGAGACTCTTGATGCCGGAAAGGAAGACTCTGCCCTCACCCTCGCCGATGTGCTGCAGGACGGCTTCTGCATGGAGGACAGCTGCGAAAAACAGGACGACGCCCAGCGCCTGCGCCGCCTCATCGAGGGCCTGCCTGCCCGGGAGCGGAAACTCATATTGTTAAGGTACGGTCTGGCGGGCCAGCCGCCGCTGACTCAGCTGGAAACGGCAAAGCTGCTCCAAATAAGCCGGAGTTACGTTTCCCGGCTTGAAACACACGCACTGGAGCTTTTGCGGGCCGGATGGGAGCAGCCTTAGCTTCCTCTTGCATTCCTCACCGAACTGTGGTACAATACTAAGGCACACGAATCGTGTGCCTTGTCGGACAGCGCCTGCTGCGTGGTTCGGCATACGGATGCGGGTCCTGTACGATGGAGCCGCAGTGAACCAGGTCAGGTGGGGAACCAAGCAGCCTTAAGCGGCGCGCCCCGTGCGTTTCAGTCAGCCTGCATCCGTATGCCGAGTTACGCAAGGCGGGGGTCAAACCCCGTCAGCGCTGTCCGATTTTTTATTACTGACGGGAGGGAAGCACCGATGTATCGCGCATTATACCGCAAATGGAGACCCCAGCGGTTTGAGGATGTCGTCGCACAGCGCGGCATCGTCACGGCGCTGCGCAATCAGGTGGCGTCGGGCCGCGTAGGCCACGCCTACCTGTTTACCGGCGTGCGCGGCACAGGCAAGACCACCTGCGCGAAGATCTTCGCCAAGGCGGTCAACTGCCTTCACCCCCATAACGGCGACCCCTGCGGCGAGTGCGAGATCTGCAGGGGCATCGACAACGGCAGCATCCTCGACGTGGTGGAGATGGACGCCGCGTCCAACAACGGTGTGGACGACATCCGCGACCTGCGGGATGAGACAGCCTACACCCCCAGTGCCTGTCATTATAAGGTATACATCATCGACGAGGTACACATGCTGTCCACAGCGGCCTTCAACGCCCTGCTGAAAACGCTGGAAGAGCCGCCCGCCCACGTCATCTTCATCCTCGCTACTACCGAGATCCAGAAAGTCCCCGCCACCATCCTCTCCCGCTGCCAGCGGTACGATTTCACCCGCATCGGGCCGGAAGACATCGCCCAGCGGGTCGAGTATATCGCCGGCCAAGAGGGCTTAGAGTTGACGACCGATGGTGCAGAGCTGATCTCCCGTCTGGCCGACGGTGCCATGCGTGACGCCCTCTCGATCCTCGACACCTGCGCCGGCGTGACCGCAAAAATCGATGCTGATGTTGTCCGCCGGATGGCGGGCGTCACCGACCGGAGCTACCTGTTCCATATTTCGGATGCTCTGGAAGCGCAGGACGGCGCAGCGGCGCTGGCTCAGCTGGCCGCACTGCGGCAGCAGTCGGTGGATGTGAAGCGTCTGACGGAAGAGCTCATCGCCCACTACCGCGCCCTGATGCTGGCGGCTCTGCCCGGCGGGCAGAGCCTGCTGTCCGGTGTTTCCCCCGAAGAGGAACAGCAGTACCTCGAAAAAGGCCCTCAGCTGGGCCAGCGGGAGGCCATCCGGGCTATCCGTACGCTGGGCAACGCCCTTGAGCACATGACCCGGGGCAGTGACCAGCGCATCGAGCTGGAACTGGCCCTCTTCACCCTCTCGGAGCCGCCGCAGGCCGCAGCCGTCCCCGTGGCAGCAATGCCTGTGCAGGCTGCTGCTCCTGCCGCACCGGTCGTCCGGCCCTTTGTTGCGGCACCGGTCCAGTCTGCGCCGCAGCCTTTCATGAGTACCCCTGCTGCACCCGTGGAACCTGTGACCGCACCGGCAGTCGAAAAGGAGCCTGCTCCCGCGCCCGCTGCAGAGCCGAAGACCGCTGTCCCGGATATTCCCGAGTCCCCCGCGCCCGCAGACGAAGAGCTTCCCCCTCCGCCCGACGAGCCGCCGGTGACGGAGTCGGCCCCCCTGCCCTGGGATGAGCCGACTGCGCCGGTCACTGCGCCTGTACCGGAAGAGAGACCGGTGGAGCCCGCTGCAACGGTCTCGCCGGCAGCACCTGCCCCGGAGTACACCGCCGACCCGGCTCTCAGCCGCCCCCGCAAGGTGGCCGCAGAGGGTATCAATCCCTTCGAGCAGTGGAGCGAGGTCGTCAAGCTCTTACAGGAGAAGGACCCGATGCTTCACAGCTATCTGCGCAAATCGAAGGCATACTTCGACGGCACACGGGTGCTCATCGACGGCGGCAAGACCTTCCGGGACTTCATCCGTGTCAACAAGGACAGCCAGCGTCTCATCAAAAAGCTCATCGCGCAGGTGTCAGGCGTCGCGGTGCCGATCGGCCCCTACGAGCCCCGCACCGCCGCAAAGCACACCTCCAATGCCGAACAGTCGCTCCATGCGCTGGAAAAGCTGGGTCTGGACGTGAGCATTGAGGACAGCGCGAAGAAAAAAAGATAAACAATAACTTTTAAGGAGAACCAATTATGAAAGCAAGAATGCCCGCAGGCTTTGGCCGCCCCGATATGAACGCCCTGATGCGTCAGGCTCAGAAGATGCAGGATGACATGAAGGCCAAGCAGGCCGAGCTGGAAGCCGCCGAGTACACCGGCAGCGCCTCCGGCGAGATGGTCACTGTCCGCATGAACGGCAAGCACGAGATCCTTGGCATCACCATCAAGCCCGAGGCCGTTGACCCCGACGACATCGAGATGCTGGAAGACCTGGTGGCCGCCGCCGTCAACGCCACCGTCAAGCAGGTGGACGAAACTGCCGAGGCCGAGATGGGCAAGCTGACCGGCGGTCTGAACATCCCCGGCCTCTAAGCGGGAGGGATACGCATGGGTTACACCGCAGCGCCGCTGGAAAAGCTTATTGAGCAGTTCAGCCAGTTCCCGGGCATCGGCCGCAAGGGCGCGACCCGGATGGCCTATCAGGTGCTGAGTATGTCGGATGCGGACGCCGCGGCGCTGGCCGAGGCCATCCAGAACGCCCACACCCGGCTCCACCGCTGCCGCGTCTGCCAGAACTACACCGAAGCCGAGCTCTGCCCCATCTGTTCCAGCGCCAAGCGGGACCGCTCCACCATCTGCGTGGTCGAGACGCCCCGCGATGTGCAGGCCTTTGAGCGCACCCGGGAGTACCACGGCCTGTATCATGTCCTCCACGGCCTCATCAGCCCCATGGACGGCATCGGTGCCGAACAGCTCTCGGTGAAGGAGCTGTTGGCCCGGCTGGGCAGCGGCGAGGTGAAAGAGGTCATCATGGCCATGAACCCCACCGTCGAGGGCGAGGCCACGGCCATGTATCTGGCAAAGCTCATCAAGCCCCTGGGCATCAAGACCACCCGTCTGGCCTACGGTCTGCCTGTGGGCGGCAGCCTCGAGTACACCGATGAGACGACGCTTTACCGCGCTCTCTCCGGCCGCGACGAGCTGTAAAGAGCAGATTTTATAGAACCTTAACGATTCTTTCAAAAATCGCTCTTGAAAATCCAGCAAAATGTGATATAATGACAAGACAGTAAAGGAAAGGAACGGAAAGGAGGCGCGCTTCATGGCACCTGCCAAGGAACGTCCGGCGACAAAGACCATCGCCACAAACCGCGAGGCGCGTCACGAGTATTTCGTGCTCGAAGCGCTGGAAACGGGCGTCGAGCTGAAAGGCACCGAGGTCAAGAGCCTGCGTGCCGGCGGCGTCAACCTGAAAGACAGCTGGGTCGATATTGAGGACGGCGAGCTGCTGGTCAAGGGAATGCACATCACTCCCTACGACCACGGCAACATCTTCAATCAGGACCCTCTGCGGGTGCGGCGTCTGCTGGCCCACAAGACCGAGATCCGGCGTCTGCACCAGCAGTGCAAGCTGCAGGGCTATACTCTCGTTCCCCTTTCTCTCTACTTCAAGCATGGCCGCGTCAAGATGGAAGTCGGCCTGTGCAAGGGCAAAAAGCTCTACGACAAGCGTGCCGACGCCGCCAAGCGCGACGCCAAGCGCTCCATCGACCGGGCTGTGAAGTCCAACGGCAAATTCTGCTAAATCTCTTTCAGGCAGCATTCCTGCCCTGAGAACACCAAGCTTTCTGCGCATGGCAACATGCGCTTTATGGGGGCGTAAAGGTTTCGACGGGGGGAGCGAGGCCTGGGCAGCGGGTAGCAGTGGGGGAACTGCTCTAAACTCCTCCAAAAAATTAACTGACAACAATAATTATCAGTTGCTCGCAGCCTGAGTGCTGCGCGTTCCGCCCACTCTTGTGTCGTGTGGGGCCGGGGCGTCCTTTAGACACAGCACCTGAACGGACCTAAGCTTTGCGGACCGGCAGGAACTCATGAAGCTACTGAAGCGTTAGCCTGACGACCGGCGTGACGCGGAGGGAATGTTGTAGATCGCCTGCACCCGGAGACACCTACGCTGAACTCTTTTCGGACATGGGTTCGACTCCCATCGCCTCCACCACACGTGAGCCAGACGAACCCTCTGTGCTCCACCAAAGGGAAGAGCCTCACCGCTTTGCAGTGAGGCTCTTCCCTTTTCATCTTATAGCATCCTTATCCCATGAAATCAAGCAGCACGTCGATGTCCTGACTGATGGCGCGGAGATAGTCAGCTCCGCCGCGCCGGCCGTCATAGTTCCGGACGCGGCTGCTCATCTCCGTCAGGAGCTCTTCCTTCCGCACCAGAACGGGGTCTCCGATCCACTCGTCTTTCTCTATAAAGGCTTCCAGCTGCTCATATTCTTTTATGATACGGACGTTGGACAGGTTCTCCGGGAGGGTACGGGCATCGAACCAGTCCGGCTGCGCGTGAAAGTCCAAAGGCGGCAGCGGGTCCAGCGGCTCATCGGCGTCCCACACATAGGGATGCCGGTCATCTTCTTCCGGCGTCTTCTTGAAGCGTCCTACCCGATTCTCGGCCTTGCCGACCGTCTCATAGTGGTTGAACAGTGCCTCAGCGTCGTAACCATAGAGCTCGTAGGCGTCCGAATAGCGGTCTGCATAGTCCTTGTACTGGAACGTCTCGACGCTTTCCGTCCCCGGGGTAAGGTCAAGCCAGATGCTCACCGCCTCCGCATGGGTGGGCAGAGCTGCCATGACCGTCAGGGCCAGAACCCCCGATGTGACCGCCGCAATAAATTTTCTTCGCATGATAAAACCTCCTTTTTATGAGCGGTTCATCCCAGGATCGAGAATCTCCGCACGTCTACGTTGTTATTCTCCACGCCGGAGCAGTCCTGAAAGACTTTATGCCGTATCCGGCCCCGGATAGTGTTGCCGCCTGAGCCGGGGTCACAGCCGCCGTTTCGCTCTTCTGCCCACAGCCGCACAAAAGCAGCGCCGCCGTGAGGACAAAGGCCAAAGCTTTTATTTTCACGTTCAAATGTTCTCCTTCTCTGCCGGGGCTTCTTATGCTTATCATACCATAAACCGCAGTCGATGTATAGTCAAAAGAGCCGCTGCCCGCAAAATGCGGCAGCGGCTCTTTTCAGCTTTTCAGTTCAGCCGGGTGTCAGCTCAGGACTGGCAGGCGGTGATGAGGCTCATCTTGTAGACCTCGTCGGCGTTGCAGCCACGGGACAGGTCGTTGATGGGAGCGTTCAGGCCCTGCAGGATGGGGCCGTAGGCAGCGTAGCCGCCCAGACGCTGTGCGATCTTGTAGCCGATGTTGCCGGCCTCGATGCAGGGGAAGATGAAGGTGTTGGCCTGACCGGCGACCTTGCTGCCCTTGCACTTGACCTGTGCGACCTCGGGAGCAACGGCTGCGTCGAACTGCAGCTCGCCGTCAATAGCCAGCTCGGGGGCCATCTCCTGAGCCTTGATGACAGCGTCGTGGCTCAGAGCGACGGTGCCGCCCTTGCCGGAGCCCTTGGTGGAGAAGCTCAGGACAGCGACCTTCGGGTCGATGCCGAACAGCTTAGCGGTCTTAGCGGTCTCGACAGCCACCTCAGCCAGCTTGGCAGAAGCAGCCACCTTGACCTCGCCGGTAGCCTTATCGACGGTATCGGTGTAGTCGATGTTGACGGCGCAGTCGCCCATAGCGATGCGCTTCAGGCCCTCTTCGCCGCAGTCACGGTCCAGAATGAAGCAGGAGCTCACCAGATGAGCGCCCTTCTTGGTCTTGACCAGCTGCAGAGCGGGACGGATGGTGTCGGCAGTGGAGTAGGTAGCGCCGCCCAGCAGGCAGTCAGCCTTGCCCATCTTGACCAGCATGGTGCCGAAGTAGTTGGACTTCTTCAGCAGAGCAGTGCACTCCTCTGCGGTCTGCTTGCCCTTGCGCAGCTCGACCATGGTGTTGACCATCTCATCGAAGCCGGCGTAGTTCTCAGGGTCGATGATCTCAGCAGCGGAAATATCAAAATTGCCAGCAGCGGCAGCAGCCTTGCACTCTGCCTCGTTGCCGACCATAACGACTTTCAACACGCCCTCAGCCAGCAGCTTGCTTGCGGCCTCCAGGATGCGGGGGTCATTGCCCTCGGTAAAAACGATCGTCTTGGGGTTTGCCTTCAGCTGGGCTACCAGGGGTGCAAACATATCAGCCATTGTTGATTACCTCCGAAATTACTTTGCAATTATTCCGGGCATCACAGATATGCCCTTCTTTTTTATTCTAGCACAGAGTCAGAAAACTTCAAGACAAATCTTGAATTTTGTGGTATATTTTAAGGAAGGAATCGTGCGATAATTTGTTAAGAAAATGTCATTTAGTTTGTGAGAGGATACCGAGCTTATGGATTGGGAAACACTGAAAACCGACTGTCTCGCCTGTCAGCGCTGTCCACTGCACACCACCCGGCACAACGTGGTGTTCGGGCAGGGCGTGGAGAATGCCGAGGTGCTCTTCGTGGGCGAAGGCCCCGGCCAGAGCGAGGATGAGCAGGGCCTGCCCTTCGTGGGACGCAGCGGCCAGCTGCTGGACAAATACCTCTTCGCCATCGACCTCGACCGTGCCTCCAACTGCTATATCGCCAACATCGTCAAGTGCCGCCCGCCCCAGAACCGCGACCCCCTGCCCGCCGAGAGCGAAGCCTGTATGCCCTGGCTGCGAGAGCAGTTCCGTCTGCTGCGGCCTAAAATCGTCGTCTGCCTGGGCCGCATCGCCGCCCAGCGGATGATACGCGCCGACTTTTCGGTGACGAAGGAGCACGGCACCTTTATTGAGAAGAACGGCATCCTCTTCATGGGGACGTTCCACCCCGCCGCCCTGCTCCGTCAGCCCCAGAACAAGCCGGAGGCTTTCGGCGACTTTGTGGCCCTGCGGGATAAAATACACGAGGTGTGCGAGCATACCTACACTCCTTCCGTCGCCTCCGGCGACACCTCCCTCTAAGAGGGAGGCTTTGGCATTCCGCAAGATTTTGTCTTCGACGGGAAACTTTCCCGTCTTGTCAAGGGCTCCCTCATTGAGGGGGCTGTCTGCGAAGCAGACTGGAGGAGTACACCTTTCACCTCATTTTTGCATACCCTATAGCAAAAGTGAGGTGTTTGAGTATGAATGCTGTACGCAGCAATTCTGTTGATTTCTTTCTGGGCACCACCACCCCCGCCGGGTTCAAGGGCTATTTTGAGCCGCTTCGGCGGGAACCGGGGATGCAGATGTATCTCATCAAAAGCGGGCCGGGCTGCGGCAAATCGACGCTGATGAAGCGGCTGGCCGTCAAGGCCGAGCAGAAGGGGGAGCCTATCCAGCGCATCCACTGCGCCAGCGACCCCGACAGTCTGGACGGCGTCATCTTTCTCGACAAGCGTGCCGCCATCGTGGACGCCACCGCACCCCATGTCATGGAGCCGGACGCCCCGGGCGCAGAGGAGCAGGTGGTGAGCCTGTACCACACACTGGACGCCGACGCCCTCCACGCCCACGCCGACGAGGTGAAGCGGCTCTTCGCCCAGAACACTGCCCTGCGCAGCCGGGCCGCGCGGTATATCGCATCTGCCGGGAGCCTGCTGCTGGACAGCCGCCGGGCTGAGGCGTGCAGTGCCAACTTCGAGAAAGTCCGCCGCTACGTCAAGCGGCTCTGCGCCCGGACTCTCCCCCGCCTGCCCGAGGGGGCCTCGGCCAGCGAAGAGCTGCGGCTGCTGTCGGCCATCACACCGAAAGGGCCGGTCTTCTACCGCGGCACCGTACAGGCACTGGCCGACCGGTATGTGGTCTTCCATGACGACTACGGCGCCGTCTCCCGCCTGCTTCTCGAGCTCATCCGGGCCGAGGCGCTGGCCCGGGGCTACCACATCATCACCTGCCCCTGCGCCATGCACCCCGACGACAAGATCGACCATCTCTTCATCCCGGCCCTCCGGCTGGCTTTCCTCACCGACAACCGGTGGCACCCGGTGCAGCTGCCCGGCGTGCAGGCCGTCCGGTGTACCCGTTTCGTGGACCGGGAAAATCTGGCGGGCTACCGCGCCCGTCTCCGCTTCAACGAGCGGGCGGCAGCAGAGCTTCTGGAACAGGCCGCCGACCTGATGGCACAGGCCAAAGCCTGCCACGACGAGCTGGAGACTTACTACCGCGCCGCCGTGGACTTCGGCAAGGTGGACGAAGCTGCCGCCCAGTGCGCCGGGATGCTGGGGCTGGCGTAGGATTGGTGTCCGGATTGGGACTCTCGGCCAGGCTATCCTTCGTCCAACCTCTCAGTCTCGCATTCGCTCGACAGCTCCCCTAGTAGGGGAGCCTCTGGCGAAACTGTCCACTTTGCGGGGAATGCCAAAGCCTCTCCTACCAGGAGAGGTGGCACGGCGTCAGCCGTGACGGAGAGGTTGTACAAAGACAGGCCTGCCAATTATAAATATAAAAAGTCAAAAAGGAAGTGACCCGCTATGCCTGCTTTTCGCCTGCCTGTCCGCCAGCTGGTGGAATTTTTGCTCCGCACCGGCAGCATCGACAGCCGCTTTACCGGCTTCGACCGCGCCAACGAGGGCGCACGCATCCACCGCAAGCTCCAAAAGGCCGCAGGCGAAGGCTACGCCGCCGAAGTCTTCCTCTCCGGCGAGCGGGAGGCGGCGGGCATCCCCTTCACCATCGAAGGCCGGGCCGACGGCATCTTCACCGACGAGGCGGGCGTGACGGTCATCGACGAGATAAAGACCACAGCCGTCCCCGCCGACGACATCGCCGAGGACATGAACCCCTGCCACTGGGCGCAGGGAATGGTCTACGGGGCGCTGTATGGCCGTCAGCAGGGGCTGGAAAAGCTGGACGTCCGGCTCACCTACTACCAAATCGACACCGACGACATCCTCCGCTTCGTGCGGCATTTCACCCTTGAAGAGCTGGAAGCGTTTTTGCAGGATCTGCTCGAGCAGTACGCCCCCTGGGCGCAGCGTCAGCTGGCGTGGAAGGAGCAGCGGGGCGTGAGCCTTTCGGCGCTGGATTTCCCCTTTCCGGCCTACCGGCCCGGGCAGAGGGCGCTGGCAGGCGAAGTCTACCGCGCCTGCACTGCCGCGCCGTCTAAAAGCGGCGTCCGGCTCTTCTGTCAGGCCCCCACCGGCATCGGCAAAACCATGAGCGTCCTCTTCCCTGCTCTGCGGGCCATCGGCACCGGCTGCGGCGAGAAGCTGTTCTACCTGACGGCCCGCAACACGACTCAGTCCGCCGCCGAGGATGCCATTGCGCGGCTGCGGGCGTCTGATTCCAAGCTGGCTCTGCGCAGCGTGACCCTGACAGCCAAGGAGAAGGTCTGCCTCCACCCGGATGCCGAGGGCCATCCCGCCTGCCTGCCGGAGCTCTGCCCCTACGCAAACGGCTACTACGACCGGGTGAACACGGCCCTGAAAGCCCTTCTGGACGACGGCACCGGCCGCTTCGACCGGGCCGCGCTGGCCGACGCCGCAAAGCAGTTCACGGTCTGCCCCTTCGAGCTGGGGCTGGATCTGAGCGAGTGGTGCGACGTCATCATCGGCGACTATAACTACCTCTTCGACCCCGTGGTGCATCTGCGGCGGTTCTTCGACAGCGCGGGCGACTGGCTCTTCCTCGTGGATGAGGCCCACAATCTGCCCGAGCGGGCGCGGGCCATGTACTCGGCACGCTTCTGCAAGAGCAGCCTCACCGAGGCAAAACGCGCACTCGGGCGGGGCAAAAGCACCCTCAAGACAGCTCTGAGCAAGGCCGACAAAGCCTTTTTAGCGGGACGGAAAGCGGTCTCGACCCTCGCGCCCCGCCGGGGCAGCACTGCCGCCGAAGAGGACGACAGCGGCCAGACCTCACTGCTGGGATCTGCGGAGACGCCCGCCATCGAGCTGCCCGCCGCCGACTACGCTCAGGACGGCACGGTGTTCTGCAAGGAGCTTCCCTCAGCCCTTCTGGCCCCGCTGCGGGCGCTGACGGCTCCCTTGCAGGACTGGCTGGAAGACGATCCCGACGCCGAAGCCCACGCGGCCCTGCTGGATCTCTACTTTGAGGTGCAGGACATCCTGCGGGCGTCGGAACGGTACGACGAGCATTTTGCCGCCCAGCTCACCGCCCGGGGCAGTGACCTTGAATTGCAGCTGCTCTGCCTCGACCCGTCCCCCTTCGTGGACGCAAGCCTTTCGGCAGGGCGGGCGGCGGCGCTGTTCAGCGCGACGCTGACGCCGCCGGGCTACTACCGCACCGTCCTCGGCTGTCCCGAGGCCCGGGCCGTGGCGCTGGAAAGCCCCTTCCCGGCAGAAAACCTCGGGCTCTACTGTCTGCCCTCCATCTCCACCCGCTACCGCCAGCGGGACGCCAGCATCCGGCCCATCTCGGACGCCCTCGCGGCGCTGGCGTCCAGCCGGGTGGGCAACTATCTGGCCTTCTTCCCCAGCTATGCCTATCTGCGGCAGGTGTGGGAGGACTTCACCGCCCGCTACCCGGACATCGGCACACTGGTACAGGAGAGCGGTCTGGACGACGCCGGGCGGGCGGCGTTCCTCGAGCGGTTTTCGCCCTGCCCGGAGAAGACGCTTCTCGGCTTCGGGGTCATGGGCGGCATCTTCGGCGAGGGCGTGGACCTGGCGGGCGACCGGCTCATCGGCTGCGCCATCGTGGGCGTGGGCCTGCCGCAGGTGAGTCCCCGTCAGGAGATGCTGCGCCGCTACTACGACGCCCAGAACGGGGCGGGCTTCGACTACGCCTACCGCTGGCCCGGGATGAACAAAGTCCTGCAGGCTGCCGGGCGGGTCATCCGGACGCAGGAAGATAAGGGCGTGGTGCTGCTCCTCGACGACCGCTTTGCCCAGAGCGAGTACGCCCGGCTCTTCCCGAAGCATTGGAGGCATCTGGAGTATCTGCGGGATACGAAGGAGCTGAAGAAAAAATTAGCGGAATTTTGGGGGGAATAACCTCTCCGTCAGCATCCTTGCCCTCTCAGGCGCTCCGCGCCCATGCCGGGTTGCGGCTCCCAGCGTCTGCTGCGCTGCCGCTTGCATCCTGCTGGCCGCGGCCCCAACAGCTCCTCCCTGTTTCCGCCGCTGGCGGCGGTCGTCGCCGTTGCCCCCAAAGGGAGAGCCTTTTATATGGAAAAAGAGGCAGACTCGCATCTGCCTCTTTTTCCATGCACTTATCGCTTTGCTTTCGCCGTCTTTTTCCGCATGATGTCCCACGAGGGCATCTGGCTGCGCAGGGTGTCCCACGCCGTCATCTGGACGCTCGTCCGGGCGCGCAGACCCTCGAAAGCTTCATCGAGGTACTGCATCTCGGCCACAGCATGCATCGCGTGGTCGGAGACGCAGAGGCGGCCCAGCGGGGTCTTACAGAGCGCCAGGACCATGGCGTCCATCTTCCGGCGGCCGGGCGTACCGGCACGGTAGCAGTCGGTGTTCTCCCTGTCGTCCACGGGGATGTGGGCGGCTTTCAGCATCTCGCAGGCCTCCCACGCGGCGTCGAGGACCAGGTCACGCTGCTCCTTCGTCGCCTTGGAGAGGTCGCCGCTGCAGGCGTAGCAGAGATAGCAGGCCGGCAGGATGAGGGCGAGGTGGCACTTGAGCCATCCGTCCATGTCGCTGACGAAGGTCAGCTTGTACTTTGCGCCCTCGAAAGCCGTCTTGACCCGGTAGCGGAAGACGCCCGAAAGGGGCGCGGTAGCCCCGCCGATGGTCATACCCACGCCGACGTGGGCGCTGACGACCTTATCCACATCCCGATGGCCGCCGCTGCTCTGGAAGCCGAAGGCGATCTTATCCGCCGGGCGCTGCATGGCCTGCATGACCTCCACAGCGTGGGGGTCGTTGCCCACGAAGACGAAGTATTCGCTCCTGTTCTGCTTGAGGATGGGCAGCACGTCGGGCAGCTGCCCGGCCTGCAGCGTCACGAAAACGAGGTCGTAGCAGTCGTCCGGGGCCAGCGTGTCGATGGTGGCCACCCGGTCCACCGTGGTGCGGCACTGCGCCCAGTGGCGGATGACGAGGCCCCTTTGGTCGAGCCTCTCCTTCCACTCGCCCCGCGCCAGCATGGTGACGACATTCTTTTTGTTCTGCAGCAAACGGTGGGCCAGCTCACAGCCCTGCACACCTGCACCATAGACCAGTATCCTCATCTCTGCCTGCCTCCTTATACAGGCCCCTCTCCGGGGCCGGAAGTCATCAGTGCTTCAAAAACGAGAAGAATCCCTTCTTTTCATACGGCTTTTCCTCTGCGCCGGTCACGGTATAGCCCGTGTCGGCGATGGCAGCCTTCAGGGCCTCGATGTCCAGCGGCTGGGCCGAGACGATGACCGTCTCTCCCTTCGTGTGGGAGGAAGTCACCTTCTCCACCTGCGCAGTCTTGCGCACCACCTCGTTGACGTGGCTCTCGCACATGCCGCACATCATGCCGTCTACTTTCAGCGTCGTCTGAACCATTGGTCAGTACCTCCTAAGGATCGTTATCCACTGGGCAGACTGCACAAGCCGCCCGGGTGTTTTTCGTCATTTTGTTAGTTTTACCTAACTTTTTATGGGAAACAAAAGGCCGTCGGCCCCGCGCACCCCTTCGCGCCCGAGACAAAAGACCCTGTTTTTCTGTTTCCGCTTTCATCATACCACACCGGTATGGTAATTGCAAGTGCCGGTTTCTCACAGTACACGGGTGTGGTATATTTCTCCCGTCTCTACGTCTTTCCAGTAGAAGACGCCGTTTTCCAGAATCATATAGCTGTGGGGACTGTTTTCCTTCGGGATGCTCAGGGAGCCGGGGTTGAGGCAGACGTTCCTCTGCCCGAACTCCGTCCACGCCGGGACGTGGGTGTGGCCGTGGAGCAGGATGTCCCCTTCGGCCAGCGGCGGAGGGTTCTTTCCATTATAGATATGCCCGTGGGTGGCATAAATGAGCTTTTCGCCCGCCGGGAGGATGCAGTAATCCGCCATCACCGGGAGATCCAGCACCATCTGGTCCACCTCGGCCTCGCAGTTGCCCCGGACGCAGCAGAGTTTGTTTTTCAGGCCGTTCAGCATCGGGATGACCTCTTTCGGCGCGTAGTCCCGGGGCAGGTCGTTCCGGGGGCCGTGGTAAAGCAGGTCGCCCAGCATCAGCAGCCGGTCAGCCCCCTCCCGCTCAAAGGCCTCCACCATCTTCTTGCAGTAATAAGCCGACCCGTGCAGGTCGGACGCGATCATCCATTTCATGGCGCTTTTCCTCCGTTTCTGTCTGGCTTTATTGTATCACGAAATGGCCGCTTGAAAAGCCTTTTGTGAAAAGTCATACTTTTCCCTTGACAATCCACCCGTTTCGTGGTATCCTATCGCAGGCCGGTCAGAAAGGCTCTTCCCGTACTGCCCTTTCCGGCCCGCATCCCGGTGCCGTCCGGCGGCGTCCCGTAACGCCGCTTTTGCGATGCACCGTATTTCTCAGCACTTCAATAAAACCCGTGTGGATTTTTACAGCATAGATGTTTGCTACTTTTCGCCACACAATGGCCCGCTTCAAGCCGCCGTTGTGTGGCTTTTCTTGTGCGGAAATTTCAGGAAAGGAAGCTTTTGCCCCCATGAACGATACTTTTATGAAGACGAAGCCGGTGTTCCCGCTGCTGGTGTCGATGGCTCTGCCCAACGTCATCTCCATGCTGGTGAACTCGCTGTACAACATCGTGGACAGCCTCTTTGTGGCCCAGATCAACGAACAGGCCATGACGGCCCTCTCCCTCGTGTTCCCCATCCAGAACTTCGTGAACGCCGTTGCCATCGGCTTCGGCATAGGCATCAACGCCCTTGTGGCCCTCTACCGGGGCGCAGGCGACTACGACAGGGCGGACGCCGCCGCCACCCACGGCATGGCCCTCTCGGTGCTCCACGGCATCCTCTGCACGCTGGCAGCTACCGCTGTCATGCCCGGCTTCCTGGCCCGGTTCACCGCCGACGGCACCATCGTCTCTATGGGCGTGACCTACTCCACCATCGTCTTCCTGTTCGCTACCGTGAACATGGCCAGCCTCGCCTTTGAGAAGCTCTTCCAGGCCGTGGGCCGGATGAAGCTCACCATGACCGCCCTCATCTCGGGCTGTGTCTGCAACATCCTGCTGGACCCCGTCCTCATCTTCGGCCTCGGCCCTGTGCCTGCCATGGGCATTGCAGGCGCGGCGCTGGCTACCGGCATCGGACAGGCCGCCACTCTCGTCATCTACCTCGTGGTCTACAGCACCACCGAGTCGCCCGTCCATCTGCGCCGGAAGGCCCTGCGGCCTGACCTCTCTCTCGAAGGCCGTCTCTACGCCATCGGTGTGCCTGCCATCCTGAATCTGGCCCTGCCCTCCCTGCTGGTCACCTTCCTCAACGGCCTGCTGGCGGCCTTCTCCGAAAGCTATGTGGTGGTGCTGGGCATCTACTATAAGCTCCAGACGTTCCTCTATCTGCCCGCCAACGGCATCGTGCAGGGAATGCGCCCCCTCATCGGCTACAACTACGGTGCAAAAGAGCACGCCCGCGTGGCAAAGCTCTACCAGCTCACCCTCGGCATGAGCGCCGTCATCATGGCGGCAGGCACCGTCATCTGTATGGCCGCTTCCGCGCCCCTCATCGGCCTGTTCTCCTCCAAGCCCGAGACCATCGCCATCGGCCAGACCGCCCTGCGCATCATCTGCCTCGGCTTTGTGGTGTCGGCGGTGTCCACCACCTCTTCCGGCGCGCTGGAAGGTCTGGGCAAGGGTGCGGCCTCACTGGTCATCTCCCTCTGCCGGTACGTCATCTTCATCATGCCGCTGGCGTGGCTGCTCTGCCGCCAGCTCGGTCCCACCGGCGTCTGGCACGCCTTCTGGGTCACGGAAGTGCTGTCGGCTGTCATCGCCTTTGCGGTGTATCGGAAGAGCGTAATTAAGAAGTAAGAGAAAGCCCGATGCATCGCATCGGGCTTTCTCTGTTATCTGTCTTCCGGCACCAGCGCACACACCAGCCGCACCATCCACGGCAAAAACGGCAGCCAGAGCAGGGCGCAGCAGACGTTGAAGGCGGTGTGGGCATTGGCGATCTGCCGGGAAATGACTTCCAGCTCCGGGCCTTTGGGGGAGATAAGCTCCACCAGCCGGACGAACCAGGGCAGCAGCACCGCCGCCAGCAGGCTCCCGCTGAGGTTGAAGCAGCTGTGGGCCAGCGCGGCGCGGACGGCGTTCTTTCCCTGCCCGATGCAGGCCAGCAGGGCCGTGACCGTCGTGCCGATGTTGTCGCCCAGAAGGACCGGCACCGCCCCGGCAAGCCCCAGCACGCTGTGGATGCCGTCCGGCCCGGCCTGATGGGCCACGTTCTGCAGCAACGCGATGGTGGCCGAGCTGCTCTGCACCACCATGGTCATGCAGAGGCCCAGCAGGATGCCCAGAAGCGGCGACTCCTTCACCCGGATCATCCAGTCGAGAAAGACCGCCTGCCCGGCCAGCGGCTGCAAAGCCCGGCCCAGGATGTCGATGCCCTCGAAGAGCAGCCCGAAGGAGAACACCGCCTCTCCCACGGCCTGCCAGCGGGGCCTGCGGGCCGTGAAGTCGAGGAGGAAGCCCAGAAACAGCACCGGGTATACCAGCGTCTGGACATCGAAGGCGATGAGCTGTGCCGTCATGGTGGTGCCGATGTTGATGCCGTAGATGACGGCCACCGCCCGGGGCAGTTCCAGCAGCCCGGCGCTGACGAAGCCGATGACCATTACCGTCGCCGCAGAGCTGCTTTGGAGCACTGCCGTCACGGCCAGCCCGGTGAGGACGCCCAACAGCGGCGTGGCCGTCAGCCGGGCCAGCAGCCGCTTCATGGCGTCGCCCGCCGCCCGCTGCAAGGCGCGGCTCATCCTGTCCATCCCGTAGAGGAACATCGCCAGCCCGCCGAACAGCGCAAAGAGCATCTGCATCCCCTGCTCCATCCGCACACCCCCTTGTCCGTCAGTGTATGAGGGGTGGACGGGCGGTATGACGGGAAGGCTTCTTCTCTGTACGACCTCTCAGTCTGCTTCGCAGACAGCTCCCCTACCGAGGGGAGGTGGCAGCGCGTTAGCGCTGACGGAGAGGTTTCTTCCAGCAGCCTGTATTTTTTATAAGGGTAAAGCGCTCCGACTCAGATCACAGCTGGCTCTTGTGATGCAATGTCGTATATAATAACGATGATTCGTTAAAATACAAATCAAAGCAGGCCTGCACCGCAACAAAAACCGCAACATTGTGTTTATTTTGAACTAGAGGACGCACCCAACAGGTGCACCCAGATGCACCCTTGCACCTGCACCCATGAGGATGCAAAAAGAGTACCAACACAGCGGCGGGCGCTGGGCTGGCACTCTGATGCAAGGGCGGCTTAGAGAACATCAAGTTCCATGTACATTTCCCCGACACACTTCCCAAGTTCACGGTTTGCCTTGTTTACAGCTGTGATTGCAGTGGTAAGCACGGCCAGATAGTCCCGTGTGCCGTAGATTCCACCCGGCAGGACGCTATCTTCTACCCATTGCCGGAACAGGTTCAGCAGGTGGCTTGCATCGTCCAGACGGTCGGAAGTGTCCTTCATGTACTGATAGGCGCGGAGATCATCAGCGGTGATCTTGCTCTTGTTGGTAGTGGGCACGTTCATTGCATTTTCCTCCTAAAGTTCCCGGCGGGGTCTGTGCCGCCGGGAATATATAAGTTTTGATGGTCGAGAGTATTCAAACGCTGGGGTTCTGATAGATTTCCTTTGCAAACTCTGCATAGGTAGCATCAAGCAGATAGACAACACCTTGCACAGCGTCCAGAGCTTGCGCGGGGTTCAAGTCCTTTTCCATTGCGATGCAGACAGAACGGCAGGTTTCCACAGCGCACCGAAACTGCATCATGTTTATATCAAGCTGGGCCGGACTGATGCTGAGGTTCAGCGGGTTCGGGTCTTCGATGCACAAATCTTTCCTCATGCGTCAGCCCTCCAGCGGCTTTACCTGAGAAGCGCCAAAGAATGATGCCCGGAAGGTCTGCCCGTCTCCCTTGCTGCTGTGGATAAGCACCGCCTGAAACAGCGCCTTTGCACCGTGCTCCACCATGTACCCGGCGGCTTTCCAGCCTGCCCAAGTATTCACAGGTTCAGAGATTCCGGCGGCGTTCTGGGCTTCGCTGATGCGCTGGGCGTTGACCGGAGCGGCCTTTGCACTGTTCCATGCCCGGTGCAGGGCTTCGGCAAAGCTGCTCACGCCCTTGCGGTACAGCTTCCACGCCTTGTGCATGATCTCAGAGAGATTGTACTTCATGTGATGACCTCCACTTTACATCGTGGGGCGGGCCTGTTATAATGGCCTTGCCCCTTTGGGTTTGGCTCGGTGTGTCTGTTTGGCGATAGGACACCGGGCCTTTTCTTATACACAGCTTTCAGGAAGTGGGTTACTGTCTTAGCTGGCGTTCTGCTCTTGCGCTCCCGGTACATCCTTCGCCCCTTGCCTTCCGGTCGTGCTTCCCTTGCTGTGTCTTAATTATATCATGTTTAACTGTACACTTCTATTGACAAACCGCACAATGTTTAACTGTACAACTTGTGTATAATTGTACTGGTAAACAGTTCTTTTCTATGTTATACTATATGTGGAAAAGTCCAACAGACAAAACACTACAAGAAGAAAGGAACAGATATGGTAACGGAAGCAAGAAAAAGGGCTAATGCAAAATGGGACAAAGAAAATATGACCATTTTGGGATGTAAGGTCAAGAAAGAGTATGCGGCAAAGTTCCGTGCGGTGTGTGCAGCACAGGGGACAACGCCCAACGCTGTACTGAAACAGGCGGCAGATGATTTTATGCGGGAGCATCCTGCACCGGAAGAACCGATGATCGAGAGCGAAACCGCCGGGAAGTGATAAATATGATAGATTCGATAAAATGCCCTGTATGCGGTCAACACGCCTTTGAAGAAGCTGATGATTTTGAAGAATGCCCAGTGTGCGGCTGGGTGAATGATGGCGTTCAGCGGGCAGACCCGGACTATCCCGGCGGGTATAACCGTATCAGTTTGAACGATGCCCGGAAGAAGTGGAAAGCGGGTAGGAAGGTTTGGGACTGAATGCCCGTCTTTCGCGTTTACTAGGGGGCTAGGTGGCACTTTTTTGTGCTATGCCTATCTGGTAAGGAAAATTATCATTGAAACAGTAAAACGCCCTCACAGGCTTTCTTTCAGGCTGTGGGGGCGTTGTTCTCCTTATTTTCGGGCATTGATGGCAGATTCTATACCAGTTCCAGCCCATCAATACCGAACATCAGCATAGAAATCTGTTCAATGGCTGCATCCCGGTCGCGGCTAACTTGCCGGGTGCTGATGTGCTCTTGCTCTGCAATCTGTTCAACCGTGCTTGGAACATCACCGAGATACAGGCCGCAGATGATGCGGTAGCCGCGCTGGGAAGCATCGTTGCCGCTCTGCTCGCAGTGCACCCGGTACAGGTCTAGCATATTGTCCATGTGCTGTACCATGATTTTGGTGCGTTTGCAGGAGCGGCGAATGGAATCGACAACAACAGAATGGTCACGCTGGAGCATCATGTCCAGCAGTTCCAGTGCGGTTTCTTCCTCGCTTCCGTCATGCTCTCCCGCTTCATCCGTGTAGACAGCGCCGGTACAGTGCTTCTTGAACATCCGGTAGTTCTTCAGGAGCAGCTTTGTGTTATGTAAGCGGCGGTCGCACCGGCCTGCGGCTCTCTGGGCCTGCTCTTTCAGAACAGCCCTTGCGCTTTCCAGCGCGGCCAGCTGGGCCGTTTCCCGGATGATGGCTTCAATATCGGTCGGAGTGTCCATCGGCTTCCTCCTGCTCTTGCTGGGGCTGTATGTCCTCCCCGACAAGTTCAAAAATATCTGTCTGCCCTTCCAGCTGGGACAGCGCGTTTCTGATTGCGGCCAGTTTGCGCACGCTGGAACGGCTGCGGGCGAGTTCCCGGCGGTAAAAGCGTATCAGTTCGTTGCGGCCCTTTTCACCCTCAGAGGGCCGGAAGTACCCGCCGGGACGGTGCATAGAGGACAGACAGAACGCACCCTCTTGCAGTTCTTTGGAAACCCTTGCACGGCATTCCCTTTCAGACAATCCCAGTTGTGCGGCCAGCTGTTTCGCCGGGATGGCGTTTTCCTCTCCTATTGGCAGAATATCAAAAATCTTCATCGTGTCCCCCTTTCAGGCAGTGCGATACAAGCATAAAGTATTTTTTGGCTGTGCAGATTTTGCATAGTGTAAGCCCTCTACGTGTGCAATTTTTGCATAGTGCAAGGGCTGTTTTGCTGGGTACACTATGCAATTTTTGCACAGTGTGATAACGATGATACGTCATTTCGGATTTTGGCACACTATGCAGATTTTGCACACATATACTATATATAGCCATATCCTCCCGGAAATTCATGTGGTTAGAATGGCGGGGAAAGTAGGGGTCAAGGGGAAGAAAACGAGGGCGGGGCCAGTGGGCCTACTGGATAGAATCCGCTGAATGCCCTGCCCGGTGTTGTATTCCCTTTGCTCCCGTTCTTTCGTTGGTGTGGTCAATGATAAAGAATCATCCATCATCCAGCCAGCGGAAGCAGAACTGATAGTCATTCGCTGTGCGGGTAGTCTTTCCACTTCGCACAAGTTCAATAAAGCCAGCGGCTTCAAGTTCCTTCAGATAGTTGCGGGCAGTTCGTACAGGGATTCCAAGTGCTTCTATTTTTGTGGCCGGAAGTTGAAACTCTCTTTTTCCGGCAGATTCGTTGGCCGCGAGAATGTACAAGAATCTAGCACCTACGCTTAACGCACAGAATTTTTTGTTGAAGAACAGGGAGTTCCCAACCATAACGAACCGCTTTTCCTTTCGGTCTGGGGTGGCGGTAAGCCAGCGGGAAAGCCCTTTTTCTGTTTTCCGTGCCATTCATGTTTACCCCTCCACCCGGCGGCGCTCTGGATCCTGTCCCGCCGGGGTTTCATTTTGACTGTGAGCGTCAGCAAGCGCTTTTGTGGGGCGGTGTCCTTTGCGATAGGGCCACAATGGGCAGTCAGGCATGGGGCAGAGCCGGACTTCTGCTTGACTTCCTGCACAGCAGTCCAGGCATTTGGCGCGAATGGCTTTCATCGGTGTAAGCATGGTTTAGCCCTCCCTCTTCAGTTCTTCAGTCACGCCCAGCTGACGGAGATAGGCGGGCACATTGACTAAGCAGGTCTTTCCGAACCACATACAAGGGATAGAACCGTCTTTCACCCCATTGCGAATATGAGAGATGGGAATACCCGTCATGCGGGCAACGGTTTCGGCACGCTGGAACGGTGCATCAGGGCTTGCTATCCGCTTTCTCATTTGGTGTTCACCTCTTCCAGTAGGTTCTTCAGCGGCACATTGAGCGCGTTTGCAATGCGCTGTGCACTGGGTGTGGTAATGCTGCGGCCGCATCGGGCGGCGCAGATCGTGGAGCGTGAAACGGTGCTTTTTTCAGACAGTTCCGTGATGCGGATGTCCTGTCGCGCCATTTCAGCAATCAGTTTTACACGGTCAATTCTCATTTGTTATTCACCTCAGCTTGAAATTGAACTTATTGGGTTCTACTGAACCAGTATAGTTCATAATGAAAAAGCTGTCAATACTATATTTGAACTTTTAATTGAACCTTTTTATTGCATTTTGGGATGGAGAACAGTATAATAGCAATAGAGGTGATATTATGGCGGCTGATAGCTTCGGAAGTCGGATGAGAGAAGAAAGAAAAAGACAGGGCCTTACAATGGAACAGTTTGGGCAGAAAATGGGTATATCTGGTTCATTGGTTGGAAGATATGAGCGGGATGAGGAAAATCCAAAGCCTGAAACTATTAGAAAATTTGCTGAAGCCTTGGGCGTAAGTCCTAGTTGGCTTGTGTATGGCGAGGGAAGCCCCAAACAAAAATCTTTGTATGATGCGTGGGAGCATCTTGCAGAAATCTCTAGCCATCATGGCGCAGTAATAAGCGGTGAAGAACTTGACATTGCTGTAAAAGAGATACAGCAATGTATTGATGGGGCTATTGATGAGATGAAACGGCAGATAGATTTCTCTGATAAACCTGATAGACAGGAAGATTTGCAACAGTTATTTGCGCTTCTGAACGATGCGGGCCAGTGTGTTGCGCTGGAACGTTTAGATGAACTGGCGCAGTTGCCCAAGTATCAGCGCCAGCCCGCCCAAGAGGGCCAGCAGACAGAGCAAAGCACACCCGGCGGGGCGGAAGATAAAACAGACCAAGCGTAAAAAAAAGCGCCCACAGGGCATAGATAGCGGCTGTGAGCGTAGGCAGAACAGGGAGTGAATGCACAATGGCCAGCATAAAACAGAAAACGGATAAGGCCGGGAATGTGGTCTATCAGGTGCAGGCCAGTGATGGACGCGGGCGGCGTGTGTGGCGCACGTTCCGGCCGGAACCAACGTGGAGCGCCAAGACCACACAGCGGGAACTTCAGCGTTTTGCGGCAGATTTGGAAAACAGCCTGAAAGCCGGCACGTTGCTGACAAAGGAAGAAGCGGCCAGCAAAGCCCGCCGGGATGCAGCGGAAGCGGCTAAAATCCAAACTCTGAGGGAATACGTTACCCGCGTCTGGATGCCCCAGAAAAAAGCCAGCGTGTCCGAAAATACCGTGAAAATCTATGAACTGGAACTGCGGCGCAGGATATACCCGGCGCTGGGCGAATGTTTGTTGACCGAGATAACACCGGCGCAGATCACGGCGCTGTTCTTCCAAATCCACGATGCAGGTTATTCGCCCAAAACATTGGGCCTTGAACGCACCATACTGGAAATGGTTTTCCGGTCAGCGATGCAGGATGATTTGATAGAATATTCCCCCATGCTGAAAGCCAGATACCCAAAGGCCAGCAAAGATACCGCTCAGACGGAGCAGGAAAAGCCCCTTGCATATACGGCTGATGAACTGCGGAAGATTCTGGCCGCAATCGAACAGGAGCCGCTTCTGTGGCGCTGCGTGGTGCTTCTGATTGCATCAACGGGCATTCGCAGGGGAGAAGCCGCAGGGCTTCAATGGGACTGTGTAGACCTTGCAACGGGTCAGATCACCATCCGGCGCAACCTTCAGGCCCACACGGGCGGTGTGTATGTAGTCACGCCCAAGACGGGCCGAGAACGTGTTGTGCAAGTCCCGGCGGATGTGCTGGAACTGCTTCGACAACTCCGGGCGCAACAGCCAGTAACGGTGCGTTGGTGCTTCTGTCAGGAGCACAGCCCGGAACCGATTCACCCGTGCACCTACACAAAGCACTTTGCGCTGATAGCACAGCGTTATAATATCCCGGACTTCCACCCGCACAAACTCCGGCACACGTTCGCCAGCCTTGCCATTGAGCAGGGGGCAGACGTGGCGGCGGTAGCTCAGTGTTTAGGCCATGCCAAGATACAGACCACCTTGCAGACCTACACCCACACCAACAGAGAAGCGGCAAACCGTGCAGCATCCCTTGTGTGGTCGGCGGTGCAGGAGAAACCGGAAGAACAGGAGAAAAAGGCATAAAAGAAAGGCAGTCGGCTCATGAAAAAGCTGACTGCCTTTTTGTATTCCTGCACCCAGATTCCTGAAAAAACTCAATGTCAGAAATCAGACCGCAACCAAAACCGCAACGTCAAGCGGAAAAACCGCAACATTACCGGAAAGTGGTCGAAAGGACAGGACAACAGGTTTTAAGAAAACAATAACCGAATAGCGCTATTTTTGACAACAAAAAGCGCACAAGACAAAACGTGTTAAAAGGTTGTTTCGCTATATCTTACAGCTGGCTCTTGTACAGCTCCACGATCTCCTCCACGCTGGTGTCGCGGGGGTTGCCGGGACGGCAGGCGTCCGCATAAGCGGACTCGGCGAGGAACTGGATGTCCTCTTCCTTCAGGATGCCGTTCAGGTTTGCGGGGATGCCCACGTCAGCGCTCAGCTGCTTGACAGCGGCGATGGTGGCATCTGCGGCCTCGGCGTCGTTCATCTCGTCGATGCCCTTCACGCCCATAGCCTTGCCGACGGCACGATAGCGCTCACCGGCAACGCTCTTGTTGTACTCCAGACCCACCGGCAGCAGGATAGCGCAGGCCACGCCGTGGGGGGTGTCATACAGAGCGGACAGGCCGTGTGCCATGGAGTGGACGATGCCCAGACCCACGTTGGAGAAGCCCATGCCGGCGATGTACTGGCCCAGAGCCATGCCCTCGCGGCCTTCCGGAGTGTTCTGGACAGCGCCGCGCAGGTTCTCACTGATGAGCTTGATGGCTTCCAGATGGAACATATCGGAGATTGTGCAGTGGCCCTTAGTGATGTAGCCCTCGATGGCGTGGGTCAGAGCATCCATACCGGTGGCGGCAGTCAGGCCCTTGGGCATGGAGGCCATCATATCGGGGTCAACCACAGCGATCTCGGGGATGTCGTTGGTATCGACGCAAACGAACTTGCGCTTCTTCTCCACGTCGGTGATGACGTAGTTGATGGTGACTTCAGCGGCAGTACCGGCGGTGGTGGGGACAGCGATGGTAAAGACGGCGTGCTTCTTGGTGGGAGCGACGCCTTCCAGAGAGCGCACATCGGCGAACTCGGGGTTGTTGATGATGATGCCGATGGCCTTTGCGGTGTCCATGGAAGAGCCGCCGCCGATGGTCACGATACAGTCAGCCTCTGCGGCCTTGAAAGCGGCCACGCCGTCCTGCACATTGGCGATGGTGGGGTTGGGCTTGATCTCGCTGTAGACGGTGTAGGCGAAGCCTGCAGCGTCCAGCAGGTCGGTGACCTTCTTGGTGACGCCGAACTTGAGAAGGTCGGGGTCAGAGCAGACGAAAGCCTTCTTGTAGCCGCGGGCGGTCAGCTCGGGAACGATGTTCTCGATGGCGCCGTGGCCATGGTAAGAAATAGTATTCAGAACGATACGATCAGCCATTGGTAAAACCTCCTGATTTTGCGCCCCGCCGGGCGGCGGGTACGACTCTCTTTGCTTTTACTTTACCACTTTGTTAAAATTTGTTCAATATCAATTCTTATGATTTCCATGAAATTTTTATATTTTTTTGAGTTTTTACAGATAAAGTAGACAAAACCAGAGGTTTGTTGACAGCAAAGCGCCCTCCGGCGCGGGCCGGAGGGCGCTTTGAATGATTCTTTACTTTCCTGCGCCCTCGCCCGCGAAGAACTCCTTCGTGAGCTTTGCCACCGTGCCGGACAGCAGGAGCAGGGCCATGAGGTTCGGGATGCTCATCAGTCCGTTGAAGGTGTCGGCGATGCTCCACAGCAGGCCCAGATCCACCGTCGCGCCCAGAATGGACACGAAGGAGTAGACCACGAGGAAGGGGCCGACCACCTTGTCGGTGTGGAACAGGAACTCGATGCACCGGGAGCCGTAGAGGCCCCAGCCGATGATGGTGGAGAATGCAAAGCTGCAGAGCGCCACCGCCGTAAAGATGGACGACCAGCCGCCGTAGGTGGCCGTGAAGCCGGAGATGGTCAGCTCTGCGCCTGCCGCACTGCCATAGCCCACCGGCACGCCGCTGCACAGGATGACCATGGCGGTCAGGGTGCAGATGACGATGGTGTCGGCGAAGACCTCGAAGATGCCGAACATCCCCTGCTTGACGGGCTTGCGGGTGTCTGCACAGGCATGGGCGATGGAGCCGGTGCCGAGGCCGGCCTCATTGGAGAAGATGCCGCGGGAGACGCCCTTCTGCATACTGAGGAAGATGCTGCCGATGGCACCGCCGGTGAAGGCCTGCGGGTCAAATGCACCGCCGACGATGGAGGCCAGCACCGCCGGGAAGCGCCGGTAGTTGATGACCACGACACCCAGCGCCAGCACCACATAGAACAGCGCCATGAACGGCACCAGCTTTTCGGTGACACTGCCGATGCGCTTGACGCCGCCCAGCAGCACCATAGCCACCATCATGGCCACCACCACGCCCACGACGAGGTTGACTGTGGGCAGGATGCTGTTCAGGCTGCTGCCGTAGGCCAGCAGGGCCGAGTCGATGGCTGTGACGATGGTGTTGACCTGGGTGGCGTTGCCGGTGCCGAAGACCGTCAGCACGCCGAACAGCGAGTACAGCACCGCGAGGAACTGCCACCGGCTGCCGAGGCCGTTTTTAATATAGTACATGGGGCCGCCCACCAGCTCGCCGTTTTTGTTCCGCTCGCGGAAATGCACGGCCAGCGTCACTTCGGAGAATTTGGTACACATGCCCAGCAGAGCCGAGCACCACATCCAGAACACCGCACCCGGCCCGCCGATGGCGATCGCGCCCGCCACGCCGGCGATGTTGCCGGTGCCGACGGTAGCGGCCAGCGCCGTACACACTGCCTGGAACGGAGTCATCGCGCCGTCGGAGGCATCCTTTTTGCGGAAGATGCGGCCAATGGTCGTTTTGATGGCATAGGGGAATTTCCGGAGCTGCAAAAAGCCTGTCCGCACACTGAGCAGCAGGCCCACGCCGATGATGCAGACCATCGCCGGGATGCCCCAGATAAAGCTGTTGACCGCCTGATTGACGGCCGTGATGGTTTCGAGCATACTTTTACGCCTTTCTTTTTCACTTTGACACAACGAAAATTATTTTATCGTATTTTAAGCGGCCTGTCAATTTACTTTGAACGTGAAATCTGCACGTCCCGGCTGAAAGTTTGTTAAAATAGCTTCACCTTTATTTTCTCTGTTTCTTTGCCGCTTTTTTGCCCGCCAAAGCCCTACACAAACCGCGCGGGTTGTGCTATGATAAGGGTGAAATTTCGGTTTGGCACTGCCAACCGCAAGGAGATGTCATGGATGTCTGAAACACCTGCTCTGATGGATACGCTGCGGCAGGAAGGGGTCTCCCCCGACCTGCTGCGCGCTGTGGAAGAATACCGTACCGCCCACCCGCTGGCGGAGGCCCTGCGCCCCCGCATCCCCTCCCCTGCCTTCGTCTACTACGGCAGAGAGGTGTGGGAGCAGGCGCTGGCTGCCCTGCTCTGCGGCGAAAACCTGCTGCTGGCAGGCGGCAAGGCCACCGGCAAGAACGTGCTGGCCGAAAACCTCGCCGCCGCCTTCGGACGCCCCGCGTGGGACATCTCGTTCCACGTCAATATGGACGCGGCGTCCCTCATCGGCATGGACACCTTTGAGGGCGGACAGGTCAAGTTCCGCCCCGGCCCGGTCTACCGTTGCGCCCAGAGCGGCGGCTTTGGCGTTCTGGACGAGATCAACATGGCCAAAAACGAGGCACTGGCCGTCCTGCACGCGGTGCTGGACTTCCGCCGCGCCATCGATGTGCCGGGCTACGAGCGCATCCCGCTGGCCGAGGAGACCCGCTTCATCGCCACCATGAACTACGGCTACGCCGGCACCCGTGAGTTGAACGAGGCCCTCACCTCCCGCTTCGTGGTCATCCAGATGCCCACCATCACCGAAGAGAACCTCGAAAAGCTCCTGCGCACCCAGTTCCCCGATTTGAACAGCAAGTACGTCAGGCAGTTCGCCCTGCTCTTCCTCGATCTGCAGAAAAAGTGCGACAGCGCAGAAATTTCCACCAAAGCTCTCGACCTCCGCGGTATGCTGGACGCTCTGCGCCTGATGCGCCGGGGCGTCGCTGCCGGGGCTGCGCTGGACATGGGCATCACCAACAAAGCCTTCGACTCCTACGAACAGGGCCTCATCCGGGACGCCATTGCCGCCCGCATCCCGGCCCAGCTCACCGCCGCAAAGCTCTTCGATTAAAAGGGGCGTTTTTATGGAAGCGCAGAGCTACACCGCCGAAGAGCGGCGGGCCGCCAATCAGGTGTGGGCGGCGGCAGGAGCCTACGGCTTTGAGCCGCTGTTCCTCGCCCGGAACACCGACGGCACCATTGATTTTTACATGAACTGCGTCGTGGGGCTGGTCCACAAATACTACGGCGACGAGCTGGTGCGCAGCCTCTTTGACGCATGGGAGGGCGACATCCGGCAGGCCATGCTGGACGATTTGACCTGGCTCTACCTCGAGAGCGCGGTCTACGCGCTGGAACTGCCCCGCCGCCCGGTGCTTTCGGCCCTCCGCCGCGCCCATGCAGACTACTTTTTCGGCATCCAGTACAAGCTCTCGCGGCAGGAGTGGATGGCGAAGAACCAGCTGGTCTACTCCATGCAGGCCGCGCGCTGGCGGGCTGTGCAGGGGCGCACGCCGCCGGTCATGACTCCCTACGAAAAGGATCTCGACGCTGCCCTCAGTCCCGAGACGCCCCCCAAGCCGGACGAGCTGAAAGCCGCGCTGCTGGCCGTCTACGCCAAATTCGAGCTGTTCAACGGCACCGTGCATCAGAAGGCCGGGCTGCATCTCCATCTGGACGGCCTGCTGGCGTCCCTCATGACCCGCACCATGCCCACCCAGATGATAAAGACCGACCGGGTGACGGTGGAGCATTCCGGCTCGGTGGACGCCTCCGGCGGCGGCATCCATGCCGACAAGCGGCTGGCCCACATCACCCTGCGCCAGCGCGCCGAGGAAGACCGCGCCTACATCGAAAGCTGCTTTGGCCGGTCGCTCTACCCGCCCGAACGGCTGCGGAAGGCCGAGCAGGAGCTTTGCACCGGGGAGCATCTGGGCTGTCACCTCTGGTTTGCCTCCGGCGTCCCCAGCCCGGAGCAGGCCCCTACCCCCGAGGCAAAGCACCTGGCCGAACAGGCCCAGCTTCAGGCTGAGCGGAACCGGGCGTACGATTCGAAAAATCTCGAGCTTCACCGCAGCGTCGTGCTGCGGCTGACCGAACAGATACGCAACTGCATCCTCGTCCACCAGCAGCCCAACGCCCGGGTCGCCCGCAGCGGTAACCTCGACCCGGAGCGGGTCTGGCGCACCGTCATGGACGACGGCCGGGTCTTCCGCTGTGCCGAGGAAGAGAACCACCCGTCCTTCACCGTTGACCTTCTGCTGGACGCTTCGGCTTCCCGCCTCCACTGTCAGGAGGTCATCGCGGCGCAGGGGTCTATCCTCGCCCAGAGCCTCGCGGCCTGCGGCATCCCGGTGCGGGTGAGCTGCTTTTCCAGCCTGCGGGGCTACACCGTCCTGCGGGTGCTCAAGGGCTTCAAGGAGAAGAGCTTACAGGGCATCTGCCAGTATTTCGCCTCGGGCTGGAACCGGGACGGTCTGGCTCTGCGGGCAGCAGGTGACCTCATCGACTTCGACCCCGGCCCCGCCGCGCGGCACCTGCTCATTCTCCTGACGGACGCCTCCCCCAACGACAGCCGCCGCATCCCGCCCTCCCCCGATGACCCGCTGGGCCGCGACTACGGCGGCAGCGCGGGCGTGGAGGACGCCGCCGCCGAGGTCCGGGCGCTGCAGCGGAAGGGTCTGCGGGTCTCCGCCGTCTTTATGGGCGAAGACGCCAGCGCCGCCGACGCCTCCCGCATCTACGGCAAGAACATGGCCCGCATCCGGGGCATGGACCAGCTGGCCCGGGCCGCAGGCCGACTCATCCAGAACGAGATACGGGAGCTGGGCGACTGAATCATAATAATGTACGGGGCCGCTGTGCAGTTGTATCTGCTGCCAGCAGCCCCGTATTTTTGTTGTCGTTCACAACCATCTTGTTTTGCATTGCAGAAGAATCAAAAAGTTTTTTGGTTTATTTGCAAACTTATAGTTGTATTATGGCGCAATTTATGATATACTACAACCAACGAAGGGCCGCACACCTACACATCACCCCGCGCCCACAGGAAGGAGAACCGCTATGGATGCCGCACGTTATTTTGAAGAGATGCATCTTGCCATGTCCAGCCAGAAGCCTGAGTACCGCCTTGTGCTCAGCGTCAAGGTCCAAGACCTCGGAGGCGCAGACGCTTATCTCGAGCTGCGGCAGGAGCCGGTCAGCGGCAAGGCCCGGGTGTTCTATTCCACGATGGGACGTCAGAAGCTGAACTTCCAGCTCGTCCGCAAAGGGTGGCAGAGCTGCCACAACGCCTCGGGCGAGCTGACGGGGCGCTTCCCCGCCTCCGCCGACGGTCTGCTGGCCCAGACGGATTTCTCCGCTTTTGTCCGGGACGACGCCCTCGACAGCGGCCGGATGGCGCGCATTCTGGACGTTCTGGCCCATACTGCCGGTGGTTGTGGGACGGTCTCCCCCTCTGCTGCCCGGGAGGGTGCGCTCATCACGGTGGAGCGGTTCGTGGGCCGTCCCGCCCATTGGAGCTATTGGAGCACCCGCGCCGCCGAACAGCTGAACATCGCGGCCATCCTCTGCTGGCTGGGCGACTACCTCGCCGGGGCCGAGCGCCGCACCCTGCAAAGCTGCCCGGAGGCCATGCAGCTTGCCGCCGCATGGCAGGCCGCGCTTTTCGCTCCCCTGCCCCAGACGGCTCAGCGGCCTCAGCCTGTACAGTCCCGGCCCGTCCGCCGTGCGCCCGCCGTCGAGAATCCGCGCTGGCAGAGCATCCTCGCCGTGCTGGCGACGGTGTAAAAGAAAAGCTTCCCACGAAGGGAAACCCATCGCCGTATCCGGCGCGCATTCGTTCATATTTTCAGTTTCGAGAAATCGGTGCAGAGATATTCATAGAGCTTGTCAACGGCCTGAAATCCCATCTTCGCATACAGTTCCTTCGGTGTATCCTCGGAGTCAGCGTGAAGATACAGGATCTCTCCGCGCTCCTGCGCCTTTTCGGCAATATGCTTCATCAGGGTCATGGCGATGTACTGGTGCCGGAAATCCTCGTCCACCAGCAGGCCGTCCATGCAGACATACCCATCGGATGCGAAAATATAGCAGTCGCCCGCCAGCTTCCCGCCCAGATACGCGCCGAGGTAGGTCAGCTTTTCCCGGAGGTTCCGGTTGTTCCGCACGGTAAAATCATCTCCGTACAACGGGCCGTAGTATTTCAGTTCGTGCTGTTCCAGCTGGTCTGCGTCCGGGGCCTTGATCGAGACGTCCGGGTTCGTTTTCCAGCTTCGGATGTCTGTTCCCTTCGGCAGAACCATCGTCAGGGTCTCTTCGCACTCCATGCCGAATGCATTGGCCAGCGGCTCGTACCCTTCCAGCTTGAGGAAGGTGTCTCCCCGCTCTTTCTGGTAGGCCAGCGCGGCCCGGACTTCATCTGCCGAGGGCTGGCCGGAATAACAGAACGCGTTGTGGTCGTATTTATCGCGCAGTTCATTGTCTTCCCGCTTGGTCAGATGCTCTGAAACGGTGTGAGACGCGGAAAACAGCCGGTAAAAGCTTTCATCGGTCTTTCTTGTAGGATTCATTGCGCTCCTCCAAAACTTATCGCTCACTTCCACCCCCGGGCCGTGGGGTCGAGCATCTCGGCGGCAGAGTAGATGAGGGCGTTGCAGATGGCCGCAGCGACGTTGCTGCCGCCCTTGCGGCCCATCGCCACGATGGCCGGTACATCATGCTTTTCGCAGACGGCGAAGAGCCGTTCCTTGCTCTCCACCACGTTCACAAAGCCCACCGGCACGCCGATGACCAGCGCAGGCCGCAGGCCGCTTTCGATTTGTTCTGCAATCGTCAGCAGAGCCGTGGGCGCGTTGCCGACGGCGAGGATGGCCCCGGGATGCTCCTGCGCTGCCTTTTTCATCGCTGCGACGGCCCGGGTGGTGCCAGCCTCTTTGGCGGCGGCGGCCACCTCGGGGTCAGCCATATAACAGCAGGCCGTGCCGCCCAGCTTGGCCAGACCGGGCTTGGTGATGCCAGCCAGCGCCATGTTTGTATCGGTCACGATGACAGCCCCAGCGTGGAGGGCCTTGACGGCCTGCTCCACCGCGCAGGGGGTGAAGTGGAGATTCCGCGCATAGTCGAAGTCGGCGGTGGTGTGGATGACCCGCTTGACCACGGCTTCGTGCTCGGGCGGCGGGGTCAGGCCCATCATTTCCAGCTCTTCGGTGATGATGTGGAAGCTCGTCCGCTCAATGTCGGCGGGCAGATGATGCTGCGGCGTCAATATTCTATCCCCTTTCGTGCTTTTATCCCCTTCTGGTAGGGGTGGCGGCGGCATTTCATCTCGGTGGAGTAGTCGGCGGCGTCCAGCATCCACTGGGGCGGCGTGTGGGCCGTCAGGACACACTCACATCCGGCAGGCCGCTCCAGAACGGCCTTTTTTAATAGATCGACGTCCACCATATCCAGCTCTTCTGCGCTCCCGGCTTCGTCCAGTATCAGCAGGTCGGCAGGCTGTGCTATGGCGGCGGCGAGGTTCTGGTTTTGCAGTTCCCGGGTCGCGGCCTTTTCCTCCGGCGTCATCTGAAAGACGAATTTCTGCCCGGCCTTGCCCCGGTAGATCTCCGCGCCAAGCTGGGCCAGAAGCGGGATCTCGCCGCTGTTCCCGCCCTTCAAAAACTGGACGATGACCACCCGCTTCCCGGACCCCAGCGCACGGAGCGCAAGACCCATTGCGGCAGTGGTCTTTCCCTTTCCGTCGCCCCAGTACAGATGCAAAAGTCCCTGTTCCATTCAGCGCTTCTCCATTCCCATCGCGGCATACACCGCGTCCATATCCAGCGCCCCGCGCACGCCGTCGGCCAGGATGTCGAACTGCTGGCGGCGGTACTCTTCCATCGGGATGAGGGCCGCGTCGGAGGGGTCGATGCCCTTCCGGCGGCAGAGCCAGCCCGCCAGCGCCTCGGTCAGCGTACCGGTGTCGAACAGACCGTGGAGGTAGGTGCCGAACACATTGCCCTGCACACAGCCCTCCCGGCCTCCGTCGGGGTAGTGGGCGAAGGGTTCGCCCTCCGCCTCGGTCACGCCGGTGTGGATCTCGTAGCCTTCCAGCTCTGCACCCGCAAAGGGGGCGGCGGCGACGGTCGCTTTGACCTGTGCGCGGCGCTTCTGCTCGCTGAACACGGTCCGGGTGGGCAGCAGACCCAGCCCCCGCAGAGTCTGCTGCCGGCCGCTCTCGCTGCCGGTGGGGTCGTCGAGGGTCTGGCCCAGCATCTGGTAGCCGCCGCAGACGCCCAGCACCGGTGTGCCTTTCGCGGCCAGCTTGAGCAGAGCCGTTTCCAGCCCGCACTGCCGCAGCCAGAGCAGGTCGTCCACCGTATTTTTTGTGCCGGGCAGCAGGATGAGGTCGGGTGCGCCCAGCTCATGGGCGTTCGAAACATACCGCACGCCCAGCAGCGGGTGCTGTTCCAGCGGCATGAAGTCCGTAAAATTGGACAGATGCGGCAGACGGATGATCGCCGCGTCCAGCGGCTTTTTGCCGTCCCGCATCTCGAGGCGCTGGCTCAGGGAGTCCTCGTCCTCGATGTCCACCTTCAGGTACGGTACGACGCCCACCACGGGCAGATGGGTCTTTTCTTCCAGCATCGAAAGGCCGGGGCGCAGGATTTCTACGTCTCCGCGGAATTTATTGATGACGAGCCCCTTGATGCGCCGGCGTTCTTTTTCTTCCAGCAGCTCCACCGTGCCGTATAGCTGGGCGAACACGCCGCCCCGGTCGATGTCACCCACCAGAAGCACCGGCGCGTCCACCATCTCGGCGAGGCCCATGTTCACGATGTCCTCGCTCTTGAGGTTGATCTCTGCCGGGCTGCCCGCGCCCTCGATGACGATGACGTCAGCCTCCTCGGCGAGGCTGTCATACGCCTTCAGGATGTCCGGCACCAGCTGCCGTTTCGTGCGGAAATACTCCGACGCTTTCATCTGGCCCCGCACCTCGCCGTTGACGATGACCTGACTGCCCACGTCACTGCTGGGCTTCAGGAGGATGGGGTTCATCCGCACGTCCGGCTCGACACCGGCGGCCTGCGCCTGCACCACCTGCGCCCGGCCCATCTCGAGGCCGTCTTTGGTGACGAAGCTGTTCAGAGCCATGTTCTGGCTCTTGAACGGCACGGCGCGCAGGCCGTCCTGCGCAAAAATGCGGCAGAGCGCCGCGCAGAGCAGGCTTTTGCCTGCACCGCTCATCGTTCCCTGCACCATGATGCATTTTGCCCTGCTCATCCCAGCACCTCTTTCATAAGTTCCAGCAGCCGGGCGTTCTCGGGGGCCGTGCGCACCGCCGTGCGGTACCACTCCGGCCCGAGGCCCGGATAATTCGCGCAGCTGCGCACCTGTGTTCCCAGCGGACGAAGCCTCTCGTTCAGGTCAGCGGGCGCGCGGAAGAGCAGATAGTTCGCCTTTCCGTCGATGACCCGCAGACCCAGCGCCCGCAGGCCCGCCGTCAGAACGGGCCGCTGCCGGGCGATAAGGGCGCGCACCTCGTCCACATAAGCGGATTCTTTCAGGGCCGCGACGCCTGCCGCCTGTGCCAGACTGGACACGGCCCATGGCTGGCCCGCTGTCTGCATTTTTTCCAGAAGCGTTTCGTCGCCGCAGAGGCAGTAACCCAGCCGGACGCCGGCCATGCCGTAGAGCTTGGTGAAAGCTTTCAGGATGACGAGGTTCCCACTTTCCAGCAGAGGCTTCGCGGTCCACCCGTCGGCGTCGGGCAGAAAGTCCAGAAAGCACTCATCTACGGCCAAAATCGTGCGGCACTCCCCGCACCGGCGCAGCAGCTTTTTCACCAGTTCGGGTGAGGCCAGCTGCCCCGTCGGGTTGTTCGGCTGGCAGAGGAACACCATGTCGATGCTCTCGTCCACGGCGTCCACGAGGGCGTCCGTCGGGGCGAAATCATTCGCTTCATCGAGGAAGAAGCGTTTCACTTCGCACCCCACCGTATCCAATGCAGAGGCGTACTCGGCAAAAGTCGGGGCTGTCACCAGCGCCTTATGGGGCTTTACGGCCCAGACCAGCCGGAAGATGAGGTCTGCCGCGCCGTTGCCGCAGAGGATATGCTCCTGCGGCACACCCTCGGCCCGGCTCAGCGCCGCCCGCAGGGTACGGCAGAGAGGGTCGGGGTAGCGGTCGGCCAGAGGCAGTGCATCCCGGATGGCCTGCGCCACCCCTTCGGGCAGACCGAGTGGGCTGACGTTCGCCGAAAAATCCAGCGCGTCGCGGCCAAAGCGTTCGCGGTAGCCCATCCAGTCACCGCCGTGGACCAGTTGTTTCATCCCAAGAACCCCCGTATCGCACATCCAAACGCCAGAGCAAACGCGCTGGCTACATACATCATCCGATCTGCCCGCAGAATATCCTCCGGCTCGATGGGCCGCAGCGGGTCGCCGATGGTGGGCTTCGGATAATATTCCCCGAAATAATAGGCCGGCCCGGCCAGCTGAACGCCCAGCGCACCCGCGCAGGCGCTCTCGGTCTGGGCGCTGTTGGGGCTGGCGTGATTGCGGCGGTCCCGCCGCCAGATACGCCACGCGCCCCTGGCGTCATTGCGGGTGAACGCCGCCGCCATGATCCAGAGCAGCGCCGCCAGACGGCTCGGGATATAGTTCGCCACATCGTCCAGCTTTGCGGCGGCGCGGCCAAAGTAGAGATATTTTTCGTTTTTGTAGCCCAGCATACTGTCCATGGTGTTGATGGCCTTGTAGGTCAGGGCCAGCGGCGCACCGCCCAGCAGCATATAAAGCAAAGGCGCAATGACGCCGTCGCTGGCGTTCTCGGCCACCGTCTCCACCGCCGCTTTGGTCACGCCCTCGGCAGTCAGCGCTTCCGTGTCGCGGCCCACGATGCGGCTCACGGCCTTCCGGGCAGCGGGCAGGCTGCCTTTTTTCAGCTCGACATAGACATTCGTGCTCTCCTGCACCAGCCCCTTTGCGGCCAGCGCCTGCCCGCACCAGAACATCTGGACGGCCAGCCCCAGCAGGGGGTGAAGCATCGCCGCGCCCCAGCAGACAAGGCCCGTGAACAGCAGCGTCCCCACCGGCAGGCAGAACGCCAGCACCGCACCGCCCAGCAGCTCGCCCTGAGGCGTTTTGGGCAGGCGGGCGCGGAGGAATTTTTCCAGCCGGGAGATGGCTTTGCCCATGTACACCACCGGGTGGGGCAGCCACGCCGGGTCGCCGAAAATGGCATCCAGCACGAAGCCTCCCAGCACAGCCCAGGCGGTCATCATACGCCGGCCTCCGCGTCTTTCGTGTACTGCACAGTCTTCACGAGGTGGAGCTGGCGCTTCTCGGCCCAGTCGGCGGCATCCAGCACATAGCCGCCCGCGTTGGGGCCGCACCACGCATAATAATCGCGCCTGGGCAGGGCGTACCGCTCCATGGCCGCCATCTGGGTGCCGCCGTGAGCCAGGATGACCAGCAGCTCTTCGCCGTCGGCCAGCGCCTTGTCCACCAGCGCAGAGAAGGCGCTGCAGATGCGGTTCGAGAAGTCGTCCTTCCGCTCACCGTCGGGGCATTTGCTCTCGCAGTTGGCCTGCACCCACGCCTGATAATCGGCGTCGTGCTCCATCTCGACGTAGTTTTTGCCCTCGAAGCTGCCGAAGCACATCTCCTGCAGGTCCTTCACGACCACAAGCTCTGCCTCCGGGAAGAGCACCCGGGCCGTCTGGGCCGTCCGCTGCAACGGGGTGATATAGACCACCTTCGGGTCGATGTCGGCCCGGCGCAGCTGGCTCAGGCCCTCCGCCGAGAGCGGGATGTCGCGCTGGCCCTGATAGCGCTTCTGGGCATTGTATTCGGTCAGGCCGTGACGCAGCAGATAGATCAACATTGGGGTAATTCTCCTTTCAATACCGTCGGGATGCCGCAGAACATCTGCACCACGCAGTCGGCACGCTCTGCCAGCAGGCAGGCCAGCCGTCCGGCGGTCTCCCGCCCGGCGCGTTCCTCAGCATCCATCGGGACAACACCGCCGCCGACCTCGGTGGCGATGACAATATCATATTCCGCCAGCTCCCGGGCCAGCGTTTCGAGCTGCTCCGGGGTCTGAGTCTCGGCGGCGGCGTCCTGCACATCGGCGATGACGCTGCCCCGGAAGTTCCGCGCAAAGGTGCGCTTGCCGCTGTAGAGCGGCCCTGTGATGAACATCATTTACAGCACTCCTCCCCACTGGCTGACGGCCAGCGCCGCCAGCATCCACAGCTCGGCCCGCTGCAAAAACCACCCGGCCAGGTCGCCGGTGATGCCGCCAAACTGCTTTTTTGCCACGAAATCATAGCGCCACAGTGCCAGAAGCGCTGCTGCCGCCAGCCCGCCGCCGCCCAGCGCCGTCAGCGCCAGGACGAGCAGAGCCGACAGGCCGCAGAGGAAGCGGCGGACGGTCTGCTTGTCGGCCGCTGTGGCGAAGGTGTGGGCGAGGCCGGTGTCCTTCGCCAGCGGGAACGCCGCCACGGCAAAGCCCGACAGCGCCCGCTCCAGCACCAGCGCCAGCGTCCAGCACAGGCCCGCCCGGGGCGTGAACCGCACACTGCCGCAGAGGCCGAAGTAAGCCGCAAAGTAGCAGCACAGCCGGATGACGGCGAAGGCCCCACAGTGGGAGTCTTTCAGGATCTCAAGCTTTTTTTCCCGGTCGCCGTAGCTCGAGAGGGCGTCGGAGGTGTCGGCATAGCCGTCGAGATGGATGCCGCCGGTGACGGCCACCGGCACGAGGCAGAACGCCGCTGCCCGGGCCAGCTCCGGCAGGGGCAGGACGCCGCAGAGGCACCACAGCCCGCCGCACACCAGCCCGATGAGGGGGAAGGCGCACATGGCGTACCGCATATTTTTTTCGTTCCACTCGAACTGCGGCACCGGCAGGGCCGAAAACATCGCAAAGGCCACCGCGATGGTCTGCAAAACAGTCACAGCTTTTCTCCCCCTTTGTAGTACACCGGCAGGCCGCAGACCACCCGGCAGACGTTGTCCGCCCGGGCGGCGAAAGCGTTGTTCACCTGCGCCAGCGCCAGCAGATACTGGTCGGTGTCGCCTGCGTAGTCGGCACCGCCGCTGAACACCTCGTTCGATACGACGATGAGGTCATCGCACCCGGCGGCGAGGCGTTCCAGCCCGGCCAAAACGGCCTCGGCGGTGTGCTTTCCTGCTCCGCCGGGGCTGTAAAGCTCGTTGGCGACGAGGTTGCCGAGGTCTTCCAGCAGGACGGTCCCCCGGCCGGGCAGGGGCAGACGGTCGAGATGGAGCGGGCATTCCAGCGTTTCGAACTGCTTTTGCGCCCGCATTTTCCGGTGCTTTTCCACCCGGGCGGCGCACTCGGCATCCCAGACCTGCATGGTGGCGAGGTAATAGCGGGGCAGGCCGGTCTTGAGCACAAGGCTCTCGGCGTAGGCGCTCTTGCCGCTGGCCGCGCCGCCGAGCACCAGCGTCAGCATCCCGCACCCCCCTGCGGCGTGTAGGCTTCGATGCCGCCCTCTTCAAAGGAATAACAGCCGTCGTAGACGGCCAGCGCCATGTCCCACAGCGGGATGGCGGCCACCGCGCCGGTGCCTTCGCCCAGATGCAGGCCCGCCGTAATAAGGGCTTTTTTGTTCAGAGCGTCCAGCACCAGTTTTGCGGCCGGCTCGGTGGAGCAATGGCTTGCAAAAACAGCCTTGGCCGCTGCCGGGCAGAGCCGGACAGCGCAGAGCGCCGCCACACAACTGATGAAGCCGTCGGCCAGCACCGGCACACCTTCCAGCGCACCGCCGAGGAAGACGCCGCAGAGCCCGGCAATATCGAAACCGCCCAGCTTTGCCAGCACGTCCAGTGCATCGGCAGAGTCGGGCTGATTTTTTGCGATGCCGCGATGGATGGCGTCGATCTTCCGGGCAAGTCCCTCGTCCGAAAGGCCTGCGCCCCGGCCCGTCATCACTTCGACGGGCTGGCCCAGCAGCACAGCGGCCACGGCGCTGGACGTCGTGGTGTTTCCGATGCCCATCTCACCGGTAGCCAGCAGGCCGACGCCCGCTTTCTTCTGCTCCTGCACCAGCCGGATGCCCCTGCCGATGGCCTCCACAGCTTCAGCCCTGCTCATGGCCGGGCCGAGGGTGAAGTCCGCTGTGCCGGGGGCGATGCGGCAGTCGAGGACGCCCGGGACCGGGTCGCCCGCGATGCCCATATCCACCGGCACCACCTCGCACCGGGCGGTCTGTGCCATCCGGCAGACGCTGGTGCGGCGGGCGGCGAGGTTCTCAGCCACGGCGCGGGTCACGCTGCTGTCGGTCTGGCTGACGCCCTGGGCCACCACACCGTTATCGGCGCAGAGCACCAGCACCGCCCGGCGGGAAATATCCAGCTTTGCGCTGCCGGTGAGGGCGGCGGCATCCTCAATGGTCGTTTCCAATCCGCCCAGCCCGCCCAGCGGCTTTGCAAGGCTGGCCCAGTGGGCGTGCGCCGCCGCCCGGGCGGCTTCGTCCGGCGGCGTGATGGCCGCACAGAGGGCGGCGAGTTCTGTCTCAGTCATGGTCTCTCCTGTAATTTTCAGCCGCGGCGGCAAAGCGCTGCGGCAGGGGCGTACCCGCCCAGTACAAATGCGGGAAGCCCGCATAGAAATGCTCGTTTACAAATCCGCACCGCCACTCTGCGCCGCCCACCGGCTTTTTTGCCGCGAGGGCCGTGCCGTTGGCGGTGGAATCCCAGTGGTGGAATTCGTGGATGGGAAAGCTCTCCCCGGCCCGGAAGAGCAGACTGTCCGAGTCTGCGCTCAGCGCGGCATAGCCGAAGCGGACGAGACGTCCGGCATCTTTTGCTTCGCCCGGCAGAACGCCCGCCATCGGCCAGCTCTGCCCCTCGGCGTCCGTGAGGCTCTGCCCCAAATAGAGGAAGCCCCCGCACTCTGCCGCCGTGGGCAGACCGGACTCGATCTTTTGCTTTATCTCGCGCAGAAGCGAGGTATTTCCACTCAATTCTCTTGCGTGAAGTTCCGGGTAGCCGCCGGGCAGATACAGCCCGCCGATGTTTTCCGGCAGAGCCGTGTCGCGGAGGGGGCTGAAAAAGACCACCTCTGCCCCGGCGTCCCGGAAGGCTTCCAGCGTCTCGGCGTAGGTAAAGCAGAACGCCTCGTCCTGCGCCACGGCGATGCGGACGCGGGCCGGAGGCGTCTCCGGCTGCAGCGGCAGGGCGGGCGGCTCCTTTTCGCAGAGGGCCAGCAGGCGGAGCCAGTCGATGTGCTCCTCTGCCGCGTCGGCCAGAAGAGCCAGCTTCTGCTGTAAATTTTCCACTTCCGCCGCCGTGTAGAGGCCCAGATGGCGGGAACCGATGACAGCCTCCGGGAGTTTCGGCAGAAAGCCCAGCACCGGCAGGCCTGTCTCTTTTTCCAGCATCGGGGCCAGCAGAGCGTGCATCCGTGCCGTGCAGTTGTTCAGCAGGATGCCTGCGATGTGGCTGGGGGTGCGGAAATTTTTCAGCCCGTTCAGCTCTGCGGCCAGCGTCAGGCTCTGACCTTTCGGCTCCACCACCAGCAGCACCGGCAGGTCCAGTGTGTCGGCCAGATGCCACGCGCTGGCCCTGTCGCTGACGCCCCCGAGGCCGTCATAAAAGCCCATGGCCCCCTCGCACACCGCCGCACCGTGTCCGGCGGCACCCCTCGCGTAGAGGGTGCGCACCGTCTCGGGCGCAGAGAAAAAGAGGTCGAGGCTGCGGCTCTCCACCCCCAGCACGGCCCGGTGGAACATGGGGTCGATGTAGTCCGGCCCGCTCTTGAAGGCGCAGGGCGCACAGCCCCGCCGCTTCAGCGCCATGAGCAGGGCGCAGGTCATGGTGGTCTTGCCGCTGCCCGAGCGGGGCGCCGCCAGCAGAAACTGTATCATGTCATTCTCCTGTGATGAGGTAGATGGGGTTCTGGGCCATCATGAGGTGCAGCCCGCCCACGGCTTTTGCCCGGCTGACGGCGATCTGGCTCACCTGCACGGTCCGGCCTTTGGCCGTCAGCGCGGCCACCGCCGCCGAAAGGCTCTCAAGGGCGATGGCCGACACACAGATGCGGGCGTCGGGGTTCTTATCCAGCGCGGCGTCCACGATGGCGGCAAGGCTGCCCTTGCTGCCGCCGATGAAGACAGCGTCCGGCGCGGGCAGGTCCGAAAGGGCGTCGGGGGCAAACCCCTCCACGAGGACGAGGTTCCGGGTCCTGAATTTTTCGCGGTTGGCTTTGATGAGCGCACAGCCCTCCGGCCTGCACTCCACTGCGTACACCCGGCCCCGGGGCGCGGCCAATGCCAGCTCCACGCTGACGCTGCCCGTCCCGGCCCCCACGTCCCACAGGATGTCTTCCGGGCGGACGGCCAGCTTCGCCAGCACAGCGGCCCGGACTTCCTGCTTGGTCATGGGGACGTCGCCCCGCTCGAAGGCTTCGTCCGGCAGGCCCGGGGCGCGGCGGGGCAGCACCTCCGCCGCCTCCACGAGAAGGACGCTCAGGCTGTTGAAGCGGCCTGCGGCCAGCTCCTTGACGCTGCCGCGGAAGAGCTTTTCTTCCGGCGTGCCGAGGCACTGGCCCACGACGCCCTGCACATCCCCGAAGCCCTCTGCCGCCAGCTGGGCGCAGAGGGTGGCGGGGTCTTCGCTGCCGCCGGTGAGGAAGAAGGTGGGTCTGCCCTGCATACACTCGGCCACCGGGTCACAGGTGCGGCCATGGGCCGAAACAAGGTTCCACCCCTGCCACGGACGGCCCAGCGCCGCCGCCAGCAGCTGGATGCTGGAAAGGCCGGGCAGCACCCGGGCGCGGACGCCGAGGGCCTCCAGCTTTTCCATCATGGAGGACGCGCCGGAGTAAAAGCCGGTGTCGCCGCTGTAGACCAGTACGGCGTTCTCTGCGCCGGAAGTCTGCAGCAGCTCTGCCACCTCGTCGGGGCGGTAGGCGGCGGCACGGTTCTCGGTGCAGCCGGCAGGCAGAACTGCCAACAGACGCCGTGCGCCCAGGATGAGGTCGGCCTGCCGCAGTGCGGCCAGGCCCTGAAGGGTCAGGTTCTCCGGCTGGCCGGAGCCCATGCCGATGAGTGTCACGTTCATCTTATCATCTCCTTGCAGCGTTTCATCACCTCGGAAGCCGTCTCGCCCTGCTCGGGCGGGCGGCGGATGACCACCAGCTGCGCCCCGGCGGCAGAGGCGGCGGCGGCTTTTTCGTCGAAGCCTCCGGCCGCGCCGCCGTCTTTTGTGACGAGCCAGCGGATATGGAACTGCTCCATCATGGCCTGATTGAGGGCAAAGCTGAAGGGGCCCTGCATGGCGATGATGTTGCGGTGGGGGATGTTCGCCGCCTCGCAGGCTGCGATGCTTTCCAGCGTGGGCAGGACGCGGGGGTAGAGCCGCTCGGGCGGGATGGCCGCAAACTGCGCCAGCTCCTTGGCCCCGGTGGCCAATAGAAGGTTGCCCTCTTCTGCAGCCAGCGCTTCTGCCGCCTGCTTTGCGCTCCCAAAGACGAGACAGTTTTCCGGCAGCGGACTGGCCGGGCGCAGCAGGCGGAGGTATTCCACCCCGGCCTTCTCTGCCGCTGCTTTGATGTTTTTGGTCGCCTCCACCGCGTAGGGGTGGGTGGCGTCGATGCAGAGGGCGGCATCCTCCAAGAGCGCGGCCATCTCATCGGGCAGGAGCCGCCCGCACCGGACGGTGACGCCGGGGGTGCTCCCCTGCTCTTCCTGCCCCAGCGGGGTGGCCACGCTGACGGTGACTTCAATGCCCAGCGCCGCCAGCCGACGGGAAAGCTCCCGCCCTTCGGTGGTGCCGCTGAAAACGACGACGTTCATCGGCGGTACCCCCGCGGCGTGACCATCCGCCCGCTCAGCGCGCGGGTGGCGGCGTTGCCCACAAAGACGGTGGTGAACATATCCACCTCGGTATCCCGGAGCTGGCTGAGGGTCAGGATGTGCTTTTCCTGCCCTTCCCGGCCAATGTTCCGCACAGAACCGCAGAGAGTGTCCGGGGCTTTGCCGTTCGCCAGCAGGATGTCCACGGCCCGGCGCAGATAGTCCGGGCGGCCCTTGGACGAGGGATTGTACAGCGCCAGTGCGAAATCGCCCTGAGCGGCGCAGGCCAGCCGCTTTTCGATGACCTCCCACGGCGTGAGGCGGTCCGACAGCGAGATGACGCAGAAATCGTGGGCCAGCGGCGCACCCAGCACCGCCCCGCCGCTGAGGGCGGCGGTCAGGCCGGGGACGACCTCCACGTTGACGTCCGGGTACTCTTCGGCCAGCTCCAGCAGCGGGCTGGCCATGCCGTAGACCCCGGCGTCGCCGGAGCAGACCAGCGCCACGTCCCGGCCCGCCCGGGCGGTATCCAGCGCCCAGCGGCAGCGGTCGATCTCCCGGGTCATGCCGGTGGTGTAGCACTCTTTTTCCGGGTAGAGGGGGCGCACAAGGTCGATGTAGACCGTATAGCCGCACAACACCTCGGCCTGCTGCAAGGCGCTCTGCGCCTGCACGGTCAGAAACTGTCCGCCGCCGGGGCCAAGCCCCACGACGAACACGGTCTTTTTACTCTCACTCATTGCTCTGTCCTCCAATCGGGTGCAAAGGGGCGGACGGCCAGCGCCAGCGTCACGCCGCCGCCTGCCGTTTTGGGCAGAAGGAGCGTCCCGCCCGAGGCTTTTACCGCCGAGCGCTCACAGACGTTGTCCACGCCGGTGACACTTGCCACAAAGGCCGACGGGGTGAACTGTCCCGGCACGGCCCGCAGTTCGTCGGCCGGATAGAACGTGATGGGCCAGCCGTGGGCTTTGCAGAACGCTGCAAGCCCCGGCTCATCTTTTTTCAGGTCGATGCTGGCGGCTGCGCAGACCGCCGCCGGACTGAGGCCGGACGCGGCACAGAACGCCGCAAAGGCTTCTTCCAGCTGGCGGGCCGTCGTGCCGCGGCGGCACCCCACCCCCAGCACCCCGATGCGGGGGACGAGGTGGAGCGCCTCGCCCTGCGGCGTGAGGGTCAGGGCGAAGTCGGCGGCTTCGGGTGCGTCAGTTTTTTCCACCCCGGCGGGGGCCTCCCCCGCCACCGGCCACGGCGACCAGTACCGGACCGTCTGCCCGGCCAGCAGGGCGCCGCTGACCCGCTTGATGCGCTCCAGCTCAAGGACAGCGCAGTTCTGGGCCTTGGCCCAGAGGTCCACGGCGAAGAGACCGTTGACGTCGGTGGCCGTCGTGATGACCGGCACCGCGCCGCACGCTTTTGCCAGCGCCCGGGCCAGCGCGTTGGCACCGCCCAGATGGCCCGACAGGAGCGGCACGGCGAAGTTCCCGCCCTCGTCCACGACCACCACCGCCGGGTCGGCGGCCTTGCTCCTGCAGTGGGGCGCGATGGCCCGCACCGCGATGCCCACAGCTCCCACAAAGATCAGGGCCTCATCCTGTGCAAAATGCTCCGCCGTCCAGCCTTTCAGGGTCACGTCTCCGCCGCAGCGGCTCACGCTGCCGGGCAAAGCTTCCGCCAGCCGACAGGCCAGCGCTTCGCCCTTTGCGGTGAAGGCCAGATATGCCCGGCTCACTGCCCGGCCTCCGTCCCCTGCCGGAACTCGGTGGTAAAGGCGGGGTCGTAGAGCTTGCTGCGCTCGTAGTTTTCGCCCAGGAAATCGCCTACGACGATGAGGGCGGTCTTGGTGATGCCGTTTTTGCGGGTCTCCTCGGCCAGTGTGGAGACGGTGCAGCGCACCACCTTCTGCTCGGGCCAGGTGGCCTTATAGACCACAGCGGCAGGGGTATCGGGCCGGTAGCCGCCGCTCTCGAGAAGGGCCTGCTGGACTTTGTCCACCAGCCCGATGGAGAGGAAGATGACCATGGTAGCCCCATGCGCAGCCAGCTTTGCCAGCTGTTCGGCCTCAGGGACAGGAGTGCGGCCCTCCATCCGGGTGATGATGACGGTCTGGCTCACGTTGGGCAGGGTGTACTCGGCACAGAGTGCCGCCGCCGCACCGCAGAAGCTGGACACGCCCGGCGTGTCGTCATAAGGGATGCCGTCGGCGTCCAGCGCGTCCATCTGCTCCCGGATGGCCCCGTAGAGGCAGGGGTCGCCGGTGTGGAGGCGGACCGTGGTGCCTCCGGCCTTTTCGGTGGCGCGGATGGTGTCCAGCACCTGTTCCAGCGTCATCTCGGCGCTGTTATAGATGGCACAGCCGGGCTTCGCCAGCCCCAGCAGGGCCGGGTTGACGAGACTGCCCGCGTAGATGATGCAGTCGGCATCGGCCAGCAGGGCCGCGCCCCGCCGGGTGATGAGGTCGGGCGCACCCGGCCCGGCTCCTACAAAATGGACCATATCTTACCCCTCCTTCACCAAAATCGTTGCGAAATAGCCCGCCGACCGGGCCGGGTCATAATCGGTCAGGTCGGGCCAGACCTCCTCGTTCGGCAGGCCGCAGTTACAGACCATCGCGCTCCGGCTCAGAAGCCCGGCGTCGGCCAGCGCGGCCAGCGTCTCGGGCAGCTGACGGCCCGATTTCATCAGCACTTTCGCGCCCGGTGCGGCCAGCACCTCAGCGGCGCAGCGTCCCGGGGCGATGGTCAGCGGCTGCTCCATGCCGCCCGTCAGGGACTGGCCCAGCCGGGCCGCAGTGGCACAGAAGCTCGTCACGCCGGGGAGCATCACGGTCTTGCAGCCCTCGGCCTCCAGGATCTCCTGTAAATAACCGAACGTAGCGTAGACGGACACGTCGCCGAGGTTGAGCATGGCGACATCCTGCCCGGCGTCGAGATATTCTTTCACGGCCCGGGCCGCCTCGATGTGGGCGGCTTTTTGCACCGCCGGGTCAAGGCTCATGGCGAAGCGCAGCGGCAGGATGGTCTTGCCGCTCAGCTCCACCGCACCTTTTGCGATGTCCAGCGCCAGCATCCCGCCCTTCGGGGTCTGGGGCGCGGCGATGACCGGGCAGTTTTCGAGGCGGCGGACAGCCTGCAGGGTCATGAGCTCCGGGTCGCCCGGGCCGACGCTGACGCCGTAAAAAGTGCCTATCCGTTTTTCCATTCGTCCAGCAGCTCCTTTGCAGTTCTGGTCTGGCCCAGCGGGCCGTATTGATTCGAGAAGAGCACCGCGCCCACCCGGAACGCCCCGGCGGCGCGGCGGTCGAGGTGGAGCTGGATGGCATCCAGCAGGCTGGACAGCACCGGCTCTCTCATCTCTGCTCCGTCTAAGATCTCCATGCAGGCGTCGGTGGTGGCCGCGTTCATCAGGGCCGCGCAGACGTCCCGGGACGCACCGCAGAGGGCAGCGTGGGCGCAGAGCAGCTCGGTGCGGCAGTCGGCCGTGCGGGAGTGGGTGTTCATGACGCCGCCCGCCAGTTTGACCAGCTTGCCGATGTGGCCCACCAGCACCACCTGCTCGAATTTTGACGCCGCCGCCATATCCATCGTATCCCCGATGAAGTTCGAGGTCTTGACCACCGGGATATTCTTCAGGGCGGGCATCTTCTCGTGGAGATAGTCGAGGCCGTAGTTGCCCGGGGCGAGGATGAGCCGCCGGGGACTGACCGCCCGAAGCGCCGCCTGCCCCATTTCCAGCTGGATGGTGTCGAGGATGGCCTGCTGGCTCATGGGCTCGACGATGCCGCTGGTGCCGAGGACGCTGAGGCCCCCTTCCACGCCCATGTGGGGGTTGAAGGTGCGCTTCGCCGTTTCGGCCCCGCCCTCGATGGAGATGGTGACATCGAAGCCGCCCGCGTACCCGGCAGATTCGGCCTCCTTTTCCAGCGCTTCCTTTATCATGGCCCGGGGGACGTGGTTGATGGCAGCTTCGCCCACGGGCTGGTCGAGACCGGGCTTTGTTACCCGGCCCACGCCCTCACCGCCGTGGATGCGCACCTCGCCGGACAGCTCGGGCCGGAGGGCGACACTGGCGATGATCGGCAGACCGGTGGTCACGTCCACATCGTCGCCGCCGTCCTTCCGGATGGCGCACTCAGCCCCCTCGCCGGACAGGCGGCAGAAGATGGGTTTCACCTCCACCACGATGCCCTTCGGGGTACGGAGGGCCACTGTCTCGGGGGTGCGGCCGGTGAGCAGCAGCCGTGCCGCGCCCGCCGCGCCCAGCGCCGCACAGGTGCCGGTGGTATAGCCGCAGCGCAGGAGCTTCTGGCCGCTGCGGACGTAGTGCTCAAAGAGCGGGCGCTTTTCCTCCGGCGCTTTTTCTTCGCCGTAGAGGAATGCGTACTGCTCATCGGTCAGAGCATAAATTTTGCAGATGTTTTCCCGGGCAAAGGCCTCTTCCGGCGTCATGACGTCCGAGACGCCCGCCGCCGAGACGCAGACGACCTTGTCGGAAATTTTCTGCGCCAGCTCCAGCTCGTGGAGGCTCAGGATGACGGCCATCTTCTTGTCCCGGGCGAGGCTTTTCAGGATGGTCAGCAATTCGGCCTTGCCCTTGATGTCGAGGAAAGACGTAGGCTCGTCCAATAATATCAGCTCCGGCTGCTGGCAGATAGCCCGGGCCAGCAGGACGCGCTGGCGCTGGCCGTCGCTGATGCGGTTGAAGTCCCGGCCCGCCAGCGCCTCGGCCCCCACGAGGGCCAGCGCGGCATGGACCTGGCGCTTATCTTCCGCCGAGAGGACGCCCAGCCGCCCCGTGTAGGGGTAGCGCCCGGCGGACGCCATCTCGAAGCAGGTGGTCAGCTCGGTGCGGCGGGTGTGAGGCACCATCAGAGCCATTTTGCGGGCGCGCTCCGGGCCGGAGCAGTCTGCGAGATTTTTACCGTCCAGCAGCACAGCGCCCCCCTGGGGGGCCAGCTGAGCCGCCAGCGTCTTGAGCAGGGTGGATTTGCCCGCGCCGTTGGGGCCAATGAGGGTGAGGATGCTCCCCTTCCCGACACCGAGTCCGATGTGCTCCATCAGGGGCGTTTTGCCGTAGCCGATGGCAAGGTCCTCGGCGCAGCAGTAGAATTTCGGATCGCTCATTCCCGGCCCTCCTGTGTCTGGCGGCGCACCAGCAGCCAGATGACCACCGGCGCACCGAAAACCGCCGTCACCGAGCTGATGGACAGCTCAGTGGGCGCGAACAGGCTGCGGGCGATGAGGTCGCAGAGCAGACAGAACGCTGCCCCGCCCAGACAGCAGCCCGGCAGGACATAAAGGGGCTTTGCGCTGCCCAGCAGGTTCTTGACCAGATGCGGCACCGCGATGCCCACAAAGGAGATGGGGCCTGCAAAGGCCGTCACGCAGGCGGAAAGCAGGCTGGAAAGCAGCACGAGGGCCGTCGAGAAAGCCCGCACCGGCACGCCGACGCTCCTGGCGTAGCTCTCGCCCATCTGGTAGGCCGCCATGGGCTTCGAGAGCAGGAACGCCGCCGCCAGCGCGGGTAGCACCACGCAGGCCGCTGCACCCACGTTGGCCCAGGTCATGCCGGAAAAGCTGCCCATCGACCAGTTGTGGAGGTTGACGATGTTGGAGTCCTGCGCGAAAGTCACCACGATGTCGGTGACAGCCGAGCAGATATAACCGATCATGATGCCGCAGATGACGAGGATGCTCATCCGCGGTACCCGCCGGGCCACCACCAGCACGAAGGCCATCGCCGCCATCGAGCCTGCAAAGGCGGCGATGATGAGGGTGGCCGAGCCGGTGAGCAGCCCCTGCTGTAAAAACACTACCATCGTCAGGGCCACCGCCAGCTTTGCGCCGCTGGACACGCCCATGACGAAGGGGCCGGCGATGGGGTTGGCGAAGAAGGTCTGCAGGAGGTAGCCCGCCGCCGAGAGGGCCGCGCCCAGCAGCACGACCATGACCGCCCGGGGCAGACGGAGCTGGAGCACGATGCCCACGGCCAGCGCATCTTCGCCCCGGCCCAGCAGAGCCGCCGCCACCGCGCCGGGCGTCAGGGACACACTGCCCCAGAACAAATTGAGTGCAAACAGCACCGCGACCCCCGCCGTGAGGGCGAGGTACGCGAGGCTGAGGCGGCGGGTGGTGGTCATGACAAAGCTCCTTTTATACGATGCGCTGTAAGAAACGGAGGGACGCCGGGTCGGGCGAGCCCTCGGTGAAGACGAGGTTCATATCCGAGATGAGGTCGGCCAGCTCCATGCTCTGCTGGAAGAGGCTCTGGGCCGTACACCAGCAGTCGCCGGACTGGACGGCCTTGAAATCTGCCAGCATCGGGCATTTTTCGATGAGCTGGTCACGGGTCTCCATCACGCCCTCGATGGTGCTGTTGTAGATGAGGACGTCGGCGTCCCTGGCCCGGGCGTAAAACGTCTCCAGCGGCAGTTTGATGGTGGACTGGGCCGACGTCTCCCCCTCGAGGTCGTCGAAGATGTAGACACCGCCGGCCATCCCCACCATCTGGGCCACATAGTCGCTGGTGCGGCGGACGGTGATGAGGTTATTCGTGGTGATGGAGAAGAAGGCCGCGGTCTTGCCCGTGTTCTCCTGCTCGAGGATAGGGGCTACCTGCTCCACCTTCTGGCGAAAGACCTCTTCCGCCATCTCAGTCTTATTCAGCAGGATGCCGTAGAGCTTGAGCCACT
>ERZ772816.423-NODE-423-length-47997-cov-19.214342_pt1 | contig 47997 bp, 38 predicted proteins | sample MGYA00511359_ERZ772816 | MGnify/ENA primary metagenome ERZ772816 (study PRJEB29015, sample SAMEA2737710) | human gut metagenome | biome: human gut; feature: human-associated habitat; material: faeces | place: China | collected 2012 ...
AATCCGCTATGCCCTAAAAGGCTGGCTACGGTTTTGATATTTGCCCCATTGTTCAGAATGTTCACGGCAAACGAATGCCGGGCACAATGCCAGCTTATATGTTTGTCTATCCCGGCTCTCTTTACCCAACGCTTTACTGATTTACAGCAACTTTCGTAAGTAGGTAAATCGAATATCAAACAGTTTTTATCTGCCGGGGCTTCACCAATGATAGACAATAGACCATCATTCAGGGGAATAACCACACCACTACTGGCAGAATGTCCCTTTGTCTTGCTTTGTTCAAATTTCAATAACCGATTAGCGTAATCCACATTCTTATAGGTAAGGTCTTTTACATCACAGAAACGCAAACCACTGTATAAACAGAAGATAAAAGCCCGTCTGACATTCGGGTTCTCGTTGTCATAATGGCAAGCCGCCAACTTTTGTATTTCTTCGGGAGAAAGAACATCTTTTCGAAGCATTTGGCTATCCACTTTACAGGTAACACTTTTACATGGGTCTTTCAACATTACATCGTGGTCAATCGCATATCGAATAACTTTCTTGAAACGCTGGTAAATGCTTTTAGCACCTTCACCCACACTTCGGGATTGCAAATAGGCTACAAACTGCTCCATCATTTCTTTGGTGATAAGTTCCGGTTTGATACTAAACTCATTCATGGGGTATTGCTCTTTTAAGAAGTCCTTAAAACGGCTAAGCGCAATTTGTACCATGCGAATATCTTTCTTGGTATAACTGTTGATATAGGCTTGGAAATAGTCTAAGAAATTGACCGTTCTATCTTTTTTCAACCGATAGCCCAACATACTTTCTTTAAATTCCTGCTCACGCTCCGCACGTATCTTTGTGGCAAGCTCCAATGTTTCTTTGTTCTGCTGGCGTTCCGCAGGGGTACGGGGCTTATCTATCAGATACAGACTAAGGTTTTCTTTTCGCCTGTTATGCTTTACTGCAAACTTGGGCTTACCTTGCATCTTTCCACTATCATAGTACACTTGATTGCCGTTTTCATCTAATACGGGCTTTTCCTCTCTACCTAAATAATACTCTAAGTAAAGGCTGATTCTACCATCCGAGAGCTTATTTTGCTCTAACTTGGGGTTTTCTTTCGTTTTATTTTCTAACTTTGCCATTGTTTAGAGGTTTTATCCCGATTTAGGTACCATAACCGGGTGATTACGCTAAATAGTTGATTTTCTTTTGTTTTCCAATATTGCAAAGGTACAAAAGAAAATGATATTTCAAAGTGTACTAAAAGTGTACTGAATAACGGAAAATGGGCAAAATATGGCAAAAATAGAGAAAATAGGAAATATTCAAATAGTTGATAATAAGGAAGATAAATTCTTTTATTTTCCTATGATTTCTATGGCTTGTACCGGGTCTGGGTACAAGAAAAAGAGTTAAGCGATTGATTATTCAATGCTTAGCTCTTTTTGTTTTTAGAATTGTTCCCAAATTGTTCCCGGCGAACTGTTGTTAAATAGATCTCTCAGTCGGGGCGTCGGGGAGGCCAAAAGAAAACGGCGGCAGAGCGTGCTCTGCCACCGTTCGTTATGCGGGGATGTGCCCTGCTGCGGCTGCCGGATCAGAAGACGATGACAGGCCTGAGGTAGCATTTGCTTGTCTGCGTAGACATACTCCGTACACTTCGGCTGAATGTCACGTCCCACGTTTGCTTGTCTGCGGTCGACGACCAGGTGCCATATCTGCGGTTAAATCCTCCGATGTAGCTCTGATACGTCGTTCCTGTAGCTGTGTAGGTCTTGACTGCATTTACGCGCTCCTCGATAAAAGTCACGTGCTGTGCAATGTACCAAAGCTGGCCGCACGAGGGCAGGAACCAGCCGCTGGTACCGGCAGGTGCCCTCAGCGGCGCCTGCCATTCGTAGGCGGAGGTCGGGTTGCCGTCGTAGTCCAGGGAGCGGTTGCCGTAGGTCTCGCATGCCCAGGCTGCCCGGAAGTGGCGCATCTCCCACCCCTCGCCGGCATGGGCCGTCACATAGTCGTGTATCGCCCGGCAGTTGGCATAGCCGTTCCAGTCATTTTCATCGTTAGAGGTACCCACAGAGAAGCCAGATTCACCATTCGGACCCTTTACCCAATTCGCAACATCGTAATCTTCGTTATTCGCATGGGTGAGGGCCATGGCATAGCCGCGCACCTCGCCCGCGAGGGTCGGACCACCGACAGTGAGGGGACTGGTGTAGTCCGAGGAATCGGTGGCGTGCCGCCCGGCATGGAACACGATGCCGATAACCGTCTTGCCCGCCTCGGGAGCTACCGCCTCGGGCGCGGTCTCGACCGTGCCGTCGGGATAGAGCTTGCGCAGGCCGCCGTCGCTCGTCGTGCCGTCGCTGTAGAGGTAGTCGCCCATCTTCAGGTCTGCAGCAGCGTACTCGGTTACAGCCTCTGCCCAGCCGCCCTCCAGGCTTGGGGCTGCGAGGGTGATGTTGCTGTTGGCCTTGAACTCCTTGTCCGCAAAGGTCTTGGTGTACCACACGCCGTCATACTCCACCGTCAGGGTGATGCCGGCATCTGTAACGGTGGTAGGGTCGGGCAAAGCGTAGAGAGTGGCCGTGCCGTCGTCCTCGCCGGTAAGGGTGATGGGTGCAGGGTCCCTAAATGCAAAACTGAGATTGCTAATCATTTTAATACTTTTCATGTTAAGTACTGTAAGTTCCTTTCCTTTGCCCACCCCGGTAAAGGTCATGCGCCCCTGCGGGTGCCGGTCGAGACGGAGCGTGATGGTGGCCACGCCGCCTTCGTCCACCTTGTAGCTGCCTGAATCTGTGTAGGCGACATCGCCGTGCTCGATACTTAAGTAGTCATATGTATCATCCGTTACATTTTCTGCATAGCGGGCTTTAATGTTGGTGGCACCATTAGCAATGGGGCGGTTCATGGTCACAACCCACTCCCCGTCGGTGTAGGTGGCTAAATTGATTATAGCATAACCCGTAGCACCGAAATAGACCACGTCGCCCTCGGCCCATTCGCTTTTGGGGGCGCGGGTCTCCGCGTCGCCTTCGTAGCCGCCGCGGGTGACGTTGAAAATGATTTTGGTCGGGGTGATGCCCTGCTGCGGAGCAGGCTCGGGCGTGATGTCGTCCTTGCTGCACGCTGCGGCGGCAAGGCACAGGCCTGCGGCGGCAAGGCACCGCAAGGCTTTAGGTATGATATTGTGTTTCATATTGCAGTCTTTTTTGGAATTGAACAAGTTTCATTTACCAATTTTCTTCCGGACCGTATTCGCCGTAGCCGATGTCGGTCTGGTCGCCTGATACCTTGATGGTGCAGGTGCCTTTCTTGGCGGGGTCGGCCTTTGAGGTGGCGGTGATGGTCACCGTGCCCACTTTATCCGTTGTGGTCACCTTGCCCGTGGCATCCACCGTGGCGATGGTAGTGTCGCTGCTCGTCCAGGTCACGCCCGTGTCAGTACCCGGTTGCGCATCGACCGTTGCGGTGAGGGTATAGCTCTTGTTCTTGCCGAGGGTCAGGTTGGCCGGTTCCACGGTCACCTTCTTCACGGCTGAGAGGACGGTCACGGTGCAGCTGCCGCTCACGCCGCTGCCGTCCTGGGCCGTGGCGGTAATGGTGGCCGTGCCGATCTTCTTGCCCGTCACCTTGCCGGTGGCGTCGACCGTGGCAACGGTAGCGTCACTGCTCTTCCACGTCAGCGCCTTGTTGGTGGCGTCATCGGGCTTGACGGTGGCCGTGATGGCCTTGCTCTCGCCCACATAGATGGCCAAAGCCGCCAGCGTGATCTCCGAAACCAGATTGGGCTTGACGGTAACCTTGCAGGTGGCGGTCTTGCCGCCGTCCTCGGTGGTGACGGTGATGGTGGCCTCACCTGCCTTTACAGCCGTAACCTTACCGTTGGCATCAACCGTGGCAACAGCCGCATTGCTCGACTTCCAGGTCACCTTCTTATTGGTGGCATTGGCAGGGGCCACGGTGGCCGTAAGCGTCTCGCTCGCGCCTGCTATGAGCGTGAGGGCGCTCTTGTTGAGCGTCACGCCCGTAACCGCTACGGTAGCAGCCTTGACGGTAACCTTGCAGGTAGCGGTCTTCGCACCGTCTTCGGTGGTGACGGTGATGGTGGCCTCACCCGCCTTCACGGCAGTAACCTTACCCGTTGCATCGACTGTGGCGACAGCTGCATTGCTCGACTTCCACGTTACCTTCTGGTTGGTGGCATCGGCAGGGGCCACGGTGGCCGTAAGCGTCTCGCTCGCACCCTCGATGAGCGTGAGCGTGGCCTTGTTGAGCGTCACGCCCGTAACATTGACCTCCTTGTTGCTGACCGTGACCTTGCATGTAGCGGTCTTGCCGCCGTCGTCGGTGGTGACGGTAATGGTGGCCTCGCCCGCCTTTACGCCCGTAACCTTACCGGCAGCATCGACCGTGGCGATGGCCGTGTCGCTCGACTTCCACGTTACCTTCTGGTTGGTGGCGTTCTCGGGGGTTATGGTGGCGGTCAGGGTCTCGCTGTCGCCGACGAAGATGCTCGTGGCCGTCTTGTTGAGTTTCACGCCCGTAACCTTGACCTCCTTGTCGCTGACCGTAACCTTGCATGTTGCGGTCTTGCCGCCGTCGTCGGTGGTGACGGTGATGGTGGCCTCGCCCGCCTTCACAGCCGTGACCTTGCCGTTGGCAACAGTGGCAACAGCCTCGTTGCTCGACTTCCAGGTCACCTTCTTATTAGAGGCATCCTTGGGCGCTACAGTAGCCGTAAGGGTCTCGGATCCCCCTACCTGAATGGAGAGAGTACTCTTGTTGAGCGTCACACCGGTGACGGAAATGGCCGAAGGCGCGGGCTCCAAATCATCGTCTTTACTGCATGACCAAAAACTGGTCGACAACAAGACTGCCGCAACCAACAGCGTCACATGTCTGAGTAGATTGTTTTTCATCTGCATCGTCTTTTTAAGTTAATTTAGATTTTATTGTCTCTTGGATTTTGATGCCTCGATGCTCGCCTTGCGGAAAGCCTTTGCCAACCGCTCCAGCTCCAGTGAGGCCTTGCGGGCACGGAGACCAGCCGCAGCGTTGCCGCGCTCGTTCTGTAGCGTTCCATCGGTCAGGAGAGCCTCGCTCACCCGCCAGATCTCATTCAATAGTTGTTCAATCATAGTTCATGAATTTTAAGATTGATATTACGGTTAATAGTATGGCCATTGTCGATTATGCCCCCCCCACCGGAAACGCGGGATGATTAGTATGCCCGCCGCAAACAGTCATTTATGAAAACGCAGGCATCTTATCCGAAAGCACCTCTTGATTTTGGCGATAATGCCACATTTGGCACGTCCCTGTTTGCGAGGCTCCTCTTCCGATGATTGTGTGTCCGTTTCATGTTCGATACGGTCAATCTGGTCGTTGATCAGTTGTTGTACCCGATGATAGGTTAAATCATTCTGTTCATTGTTGTTCATAAACCCGGAAAGTTCATTTGTAACAAAAGTAGAAGGGATGGTGTTTGATGGCTTGGACTCATGACGCATAAAATAGGATTATATGCGCATTTTTACAGCACACAATAGGACTCACGACGCATGCAAAACGGGTAAATATAAGATTTTCAATCATTTATTTATCCTGATCCCTCGCCTAAACGAACAAAGGCGTATTCCCTATTCGGGGAATACGCCTTTGCCTAATGCATAAACATGGACGTCAGTCTATATGAGGCTTTTTGCGATACTGAGATGGTGTCATGTGGAATATCTGCTTGAAAACACGACCGAAATAACCGGCATCTTCAAACCCGCACTGCATGGCGATGTCCCCTATCGGCATATCGTTGGATGACAGCATCCGTCTGGCCTTCTCCATACGCACATGCAGTATATAAACAGCCGTACTGCCGCCTGTAATTACACGGACTTTGCGATTGAGCTGGGATTTGCTTATGCACATCTTTTCGGCAATCCTGTCGGAATTGAGCGTCGTGTCGGATATTTGCGAATAGATAATATCTGTCAACCGGTCGATGAAGGCCTGATCGGCAGGAGGCAGCTTGACTGTGTCCGTACAATTGTCGCGTAGGGCGCGGGAGTATTTTTCCCGCAAGATCCTTCGTTGCTCAAGCAACTTGTCAATTCGTACATATAGTTCGTCGGTGTTGAACGGTTTGAGCAAATAGGCGTCAGCTCCAGCTTCGATGCCCTGCACTTTGTCAATATCCTCGCTTTTGGCAGTGATGATAATGATCGGGATGTGGTTCAGAACTATCGAGCTTCGTATCTCGCGACACAGATCAAATCCGTTCATGCCAGGCATCATCAAGTCGGTCAGAATCAGGTCCGGCATATACTCGATCGCCTTTTCCAGTCCTTCCTTCCCGTCTCGGGCATAAAGCAGCCGGTAGCGGTCTTTGAGCAGACCTCCGATGTAGAATGCAACATCCTGATTATCCTCTACAAGCAGGATGGTCGTGGTGTCAGGTTTGTATGAATCAGCTTCATGAAGAACTGGATCTGGTGCTGTGACGGCTGGGATAGTGCTTTTGTCTGCCTCACCTGGAGACCATTTCTGCCATTGCGAGGATCCATGCTTTAATGGCAACTTAACGACAAAAACGCTGCCTTTCCCGATAGCACTTTTGACTGTAATCTCGCCTCCCATCGTTTCTACCATCTGTTTGGCAAGTGACAGCCCCACTCCCGTTCCCATATCCATACATGAATTGTTACCTTGATAAAATGTCTCAAAGATATGTGGCAGATCCTGTTTGTCGATACCCTTTCCCGAATCGGCGATCTGAATGACGACGTTGTCTTTTTCCTGTGTAGCCGTAACAAATATATCTCCTCCTTTCGGTGTGTATTTTAATGCATTGGACAAAAGATTATGCATAATCTTCCGAAAATACTCGGGGACAAAATCTACCTGAATGAAAGATTGTCGTGATGCGAAAATCAAATTGAGGTGTTTCTGTTGTGCAATTATCTGTAAATTTTCCACAATCATCCGGATAAAGGCGACGATGTCACCCGTACGCCAATCCGGTTCTTCGATAGAGGAACGAACCTTGGAAATGTTAAGCAGTTGATTGACCAGATTCAGAAGATGTTCCCCTTGGCGAATAATGGTATGCAATGAAGCGTTAGACTCATAATCTTTTTCCGTATTCTCGGATAAACGGTTGGCGAGCCCGAGAATAACTGTCAGTGGAGTGCGAAATTCGTGCGTGATATTCGTAAAAAACTTGCTGCGTACAGTCTCCATGTGGCGCATGATTTCCTGCGTTTTGGACTTAATGCGCACGACATAAAGTAAAAAACCGATTACAATTATGGTCAGCATCAAAATGGAAATACTGGCGAACAGTATGATATTCTTGGTTCGCTGTTCCATCTGGTAATTTTCTTGAATCAGAGCTAGTTCCCGGGAACTCTTTTCTTTTTCGAAATTGACTCTGACATTCTGCAGATGTATTGTATTCTTTATATTACTGATGCTGTCAGCATATTCTCTGCTCAGTTTATAGTTTTCAAAGGCTTTGGTGCAATTGCCGGATTTCTCATAAAATAGATAATTTAGCCAGTACACTTCACGCAGATGTTCGCGCGATTGTATTTCTTTGGCTGTGCGGGAAGCCCGTGTCAGATATTCTTGTGCAGAATTCATGTCACCCTTGCTTATGTTGACGCGCGCTAACGCAATGCATGCCTCAATCCAATGCCACCTATCCTCATTATCTTCCATTAAATCGTATGCACTTTGATATTCCTTTATGGCTCTATCCCATTGTTTGTCCTTTTCCAACAAATTGCCGAAATAGGTATGACACAAAGAAATTCCGAGATTGGAACGAGCCGCCTGATTGTGCAGCATGGAACGGCGATAGTAAACCCACGCCGAGTCGATCATCCCTTGTTTTTCAAATATTGCTCCGATATTGGCGTAGTTGATTGCCTGACCCAGCTCGCTATTCAGCTGTTCTTCTCCGGACAGGGCTTGACGGAAAGCAGATATCGCTGCATTATAGTTTTCCATCGATAAATGTACATTCCCGATACCATTGAGAGAGACCACCCGGCTTTTTAATGCCATATATGAACTCTTGTCGCTGTATTGTTCACATAGATCAAGCGCCTTATAATGATATGTGGAGGCTTCGTCCATTATGCCCATTCGACGGAAGTTTGTTCCGATTTGATTGTATGTCTGAATGATTTCATTGGTGTCAGCAAGCTGTTGAGCCAAGTCTAATGCTTGGCGATGACATGAGATGGCTTCGTTGAATCTGTCTGTTTCTCGATAGCGTTTGCCCAGTTGCGAGTTGGCCCGCATCATCCCATACTTGTTTCCGGTAGCCTTGTAATTATCCAGCAATATGGACAGAGAATCTATACCCGGAGTAACTCGAATGACACTGTCAATTGCTTTACGAGTTTCATCAGGCTGAATCGATTCGGGTTGAGTTGATGTACAGGCAAATAGCAATAAGGCGCTTATACAGATCAGCGATTTCATCTCTAGTTTACTTAAATCAGTGAGATAAATATACGCATTTTTTGAAGATATTTTACACTAAAGAAAAATATTCAGGGTATTTCCTAATTTGTAGAAAAGTAACTGTTACTATTGCATAATTAAATAAATAAATTTATTTTGTGATTGTAACTCGCAAATTTGCATAACGGCATTAATACCGACTCCTGCAAATAGGAATGACAAACCCATCTTCATGCAAGGGGTTATATTGAGTCTTAAATAAACCAGTAAGTCATGTTAATACTTAATAGTTGATAGTTACGGTAATTTTTTTCTGACAAAGCATCCCTCATAGCAATGAATTACATCTAAAAAAGATGTGGAGCCAATAGAGAAAAATTAAAATTTACTATAAGAGCCACAGTTATTAATGTGTTATCGGTTAAGAGATAAAATTTGTTTGTCCAGCTTGTCTTCCCATCGCTTCAGCTCGCCTCAGACGGTGCGGTTTGTTTGCGTAAATATCATTGATTGTAACATAATATTCTGATAATCTATTACTCTCTGCATTTTCATCGTTAAAATATGTAGTCATAGATGAGTTGCATTCATAGGAACGGAATTTCGGAACAGTTGCAGTCACTATTATGTCCTCTGGAACAAACCGTACGCCAGCATATCCCCGTATAGCAATGAGCGCTACATTCTCTGATTATGACTCTGTCAAGCAATTTTTGCGCTGTAATCATTTATTTCCAGTTCTCCTTCCAATGAAGATACACATCCTGAATCGAGATTTCTCTCCTGTGATATGCCTGACTTATCTCTTGAGGCAGACAGTATGACGGATTATCCCCGACTTTGAAATACCAGTAGATGCCCATCTTGTCAGGATACATACGGCATTTATAGCGTTCGCAGAACATGCGTTCTCCATCGGCGGTATAGAAATAATAAGCGGAAGAGACCCTCATCAGATTATCATTGCGTTCCTGTAAGTCCCTTACCTTATCGGTCAGATTGTCCCGCTGCTTCTGCTCAGTTTCATAGGCTCTCAGATCCATTTCCCGCCATACCCCCGTCCTGAAATATTCATTTGTACGGACGATATATTCCCGGATAGCATCAATGACAAATGACAGACCGCATGTATTGGCCAGTTTTGCAAGCTGGTTAAGATTGACCTGCATCTTATAGCTAATGGCCGAAATCCGCTTCATTATCTCCAGCTCTTCTATACTCAATGCCGCAGACAAGTTCTTGTCCAATGCAGCCTGGCGGATATATGCCGCCACAGGAATTCGGGCGGCACTGGCTTTCTGTTCCACTGCAATATACTCTTCATCGCTAAACTGTATTTCCTTGCGCTTGGTACGCTTGTTCCAATTCTCTGCTTTCATCTCCTGCGGCCTCCTTTCCGCTGTCTGTTCTTTTCATTGTCCCTGTCAAGTGTATTGTCACTGCAGCCGCTCCCCGTGCCGATTCTTGCGACCTCCGGCTGAATGATGAGTTTGGCAAATCCTTCTATGAGACCGATTCCGGCTGGAGCTGATTCCGTGGCATCGTTATGGTTCACCAGCACAGGTCGATCCGGTTCTTCATACATTGTCTCGTATGTTTTCCAACTGGCACTTGTCTGCTGATTCCGATTGTCAGTTTCAGACACCGGCATGTTCTTCCGATGATTGGCTGGAGTCAAATGCCATTGTTCTGTCACGGATATTGAGGCTTCTTTCGCCGCTTTCCCGATATTGGCGAGGTTTGCACGAGTTCCGTCATTAAGCACAACATTCGCCATAAGGTGAAAATGCGGATTCTTGTCGTCCTTGTCATGGTGCCGGCCCACTATATACTGGTCAAAACGGTAGCCGTTCTTTCCCATGTGCCTGATCCAATCATTCAGTATCTCATCCGCATGAGATTCAAGCATGGCCTTATCATTGACATGGAATGATATGGGTATATGCACTGCCTTCACACTCAGAGAGGGACGCAAAGCACTTTGTCTTTCGAAGTCTTTGACAAGCATATCTACATCAGACATGCTGCTCACTCCTTTCGCCAGAACGACATGCGCTCCTTTCTTGGGATTAAGTATGTAATTTATAGTCTTTGCAGGACTCTTGCTGTAGTTTACTTTCGTTATCATATAGTTTTTCTTTTGGCAGGAGGGGTGGCATCCGGGGTTCTGCCACAGATACGTATGATACGTATCTTGGTACCGCTGGCCACCCCTCCGCACATTTACCGCTCTTCCGGCAAACCTGTTGTCAGAGAGACTGCGGCATAAAAATGTTATTGCGGTTGATTCCGTTGAATCTGTTGAGACAAAAACAAGAGGGAAAAAGAAAACATGATTTATCCATCTCATCATATTCAACAAATTCAACAGTAGTTTTTCAGATTTTCCCGGGTGACGGTATAGAAGCGTCCTACCTTTTTGGGCGACAAGGTATATTTCTCGCCGGGCAAAACAGAAACCTGATAGGTCACATACGACAACGCATTGGGAGCAGGCTCCAGTTTCCAACACTGCTGCAGGACATTGCGGACCTGGTGACGTTCCATCTTCACCATTGAATAGTTGAACAGCATCAACAGATCATTGATACAGAAATCCATCACATCTACCCGCATCGTATCCATAATGTCAAGCAGCAGTTCCGCCATATCGGTTTCAACACGGCTCCGGTTGCAGCGTTTTATCTTTTCCAACGCCTCTGTGTGTATAAGTGCCGGGGAAAACCACATTCGGCTCTCTTCTTTCGTGGTCAGGGTCCGATGTTGTAGATAGTACAGGAAAGCCGGTATTTCATTCTTCAGTTTCTGCAGGAACGATGTGTCGTCTTTTTCCAACCGGCTAACCTTCCGGACCCAATATCTTGTCTCCTCGGGCTCAATGTAAACCGGAAAATTCTCATTGTTGGAGCATAACACAAATTTGGCAAAGAACTGCACTTCATAACGGTCCTTCCCCTTGGACTCCATCTTATAGGAATGTGCTGTACTGAGGTTTTTCAACCGTTCGCTGTCCTCACGGCGGTTGAGCAGCACCTCATCCACCACAATCATCAGCTTTCCGGCCCAGTCTGCATTGAACTGACTGCGGAAATCCTCATTGGTATTGAATGTGACATTCTCCTGGAACACAGCTTTCAGGAAATTCAGAAACGTACTTTTGCCCGTATTCCTCTCTTCCGACACAAGAAGAAGTATAGGAAGCTTCTGTGTCGGCTTCAGATACAGAAGCTGAAGATAATCAAGTCCCAATTCATATTGTTCTCCAAAGATATGCTCTACCAGTGAAGCGATATGCTGGAAATCGCCCTCTTGAGGTATATGGGTAACGGGCTCATAGAGATTATAAAAGTTGTTCACGTTATGACGGTAATCTACATGGCTTGGCATAGTGCAGAAGCCATCATATTTGGGTATCATTGCCACCTCGTCCTTGCTGTGATCCTGCCTGAATGTACTCATCTTCCATTCCACGCGCATCTTTCGGAATGTTCCGTTCATCATGGGCTGGTTCAGAATACGGAACAGTGTTGTACCGATACGTACATATTCTTCCCGACTGTTATTCTCTTCCATAGCTACTGGATTTATCTGTTTTACCCAAGATTCTCCTTACATCCGAAAAACGGTAACGCACTTTACTGCCCACCTTTACCGCTTTCAGGTAGTTTCTCTTGTTCCAAAGCCATAGTGTAGTGTCGCATACACCGCACATATCCTTCACTTCATCGCGGGTCAGGAGCCTATCTTCTTCGGCACCTTTCAATGCTGCCGCTACTTCAGAGACAGCGCGGGTGATAAGTTCATTTGAAAATTTGTGCAAGTCTTCGCCGGTGATCTCCAGTCTGACATTGGCCTGTCCGTTGGAGATAATTTGCATAAGGTCTGTCATAATAAGAAACATTGCTGCCGGATTATCCGGCGCAATCGTTCCGGCAGCTTTACAAACGATTGCACCGCCATCCTCAAAATCAGGACGACGGTGCAAAACTATAATAGTAATTTATTAAAATTCAATTATTTGCGCTTCGCTTATTGCGGCGAAATGAGAAACGAAAAAAACGAAATACAACAGGAATCAATTCCTGTTGATTATATGCGTAATTACCCATGCAATGAAGCCTCAAGATCTGAAAAATTTTAACATATTGATATATGATTATATGTATATTAGTTATTTATGATTTTTGCATTTGGGAAGTAAAGTTTGGTGCGGACAGATGATTGTACTTTCAGAATCTCGTTGTTCTTATCTTTTTATCGCATTGTATTTTATATATTTGTAGCAAAGATAAACGGATTAGAATTGATAAATCAAGAATATTAAATATAATGAAGCCTCATATTTTCTTTGATGACCAAATGACTCATTTGGAACATATTGACAATGTGCCGGCTGTTCATATTCCTTTCGGTATTGCAAATAAATAAGTTCATTATGATTAACTTCGATGAATACATACGCCAAGGCGAGCCACAGAAGCGGGAGAAAGGTTACGCATGGCAAACCGCTATAGGGTTACAGGCCGTCGATGGCTTGAAGCCTTCCGACTACTTGATTGAGACCGCACGTAAAGATATTGCAGGCGAGATTACAATCGACGAAGCCGAACAGCTTATTCGTAGCTATTATCAATCGAAAATAGCACATACACCTGAAGATGCAGAAATTCACGAAGCGGATATGGCATCGACCAACATCCGTCGACTTCTTACCGAGAAAACCTTTGCTTTTACACTTGTCGGACTGACATCGATTCATCGTCGGATTTTCGACGGCATCTTCAAATTTGCCGGTCAAATCCGCGATTACAACATTACAAAAAAGGAATGGGTACTGCGCGGAGATACGGTGCTATATGTTTCCGCTCCAGATCTCCGCCAAGCGATCGAATACGACTTGGAACAAGAACGCCAGTTCGACTATTCAAAAGTGGACAGGAATGGATTAGTGAGCCACATAGCCAAATTTGTATCAGGACTGTGGCAAATTCATCCATTCGGCGAGGGGAATACCCGAACAACGGCCGTGTTCACGATTCTCTATCTACGTTCTATGGGGTTTGATGTAACAAACGATCTGTTCGCTAATCATTCGTGGTATTTCCGTAATGCGTTGGTACGGGCCAATTACCAAAACGTACAAAAAGGTATCATGCGTAATTCTGAATACCTGGAACGCTTCTTTCGTAATTTGTTATTGGGCGAGAACAATGAGTTACGTAATAGGTATATGGTTGTCAATCCTCCGGAAGTACTGAGCGCAGAACAAGTACAGCAAATTGACCGTACAAGTACCGAACAACTTACCGAGCAAGTACCCGAACAAGTCCGTGCTTTATTGATTACCTTATCAAATGAGCAATTATCTTTGAAAGTGATAATGGAGAAAATCGGCTTAAAGCATCGCCCAACATTTGTAGAAAACTACATAACTCCCGCTTTAGAAGCAGGTATTCTCAAAGTACTATATCCAGATAAGCCGAATCATCCTCGACAGAAATATTTGTTGACTGCAAAAGGATTAGCATTATATAACGAAGTCAAGTCAGAGCAATAATCCTGATGGTTACATTTGTTGTGCATCTTTAGCTTCTGTTGTGATATTTCTTCTGGAAGGGTCTCTACGGTAGGCTATATTGTAGTAGTCTGATGTTTTCCAATGCTGTTTTAGCTCGGGCTTGCCGGTGTGCAACAAAACAAAGGAACGATGTAGCATAATACCTCGCCATCCTTTCGGCGGCGATAGGAATGCCACACAATCTGCAAGCATAGGCGGTCTCGTTGTCCAATGCAGGACTGATTATTGTCTGGCAAAAAGGTTGGCATGGCCCGACCCAGAATTGTTATCAAAGTCTCTTCGGCAAAACGCATCCCTGTCAAATTTATAATAGTACAGACAATTTTTGCCTCAAGCTGGGGCAAAATTCTATTCCTCATTCACAAGATAGGCCCTGATTTCATCTATATACGTTCTTTCTATACTGATGTCTTTTATTTTCCCTCTGCTCGTATCGTCATTGAGTTTCTTGACCGCGACCTGCAGATTACGTACGGTTTTCAAATCGCAGTTCGGCATTTCCGATGATAATGTTCTATGGAATGTCGCCACATCACAGCCTCTCAAAAGCCCCTCTTCCTGAAGAGCAAAATACAGACGGGCCAGATCCGGGCCTGAATGGTGGGTGGATACTCTTTTCTTTATCTTTTCAAGAAGTATATCCTGATTTGCCACAAGGTAATCTTTCAGTACCCGTGGAGAATCGGAGATCTGAACATTCTCATTCTGCGGACTATTTGCCGACAGTCTTTCTATTCCGTCAGTTACGATATTTCCGCTGGCAAGGACTTCCTTCTCATTGTAAAAACTTTCCCAATCCTCTTTTGTCCGCATCTTATTACGCACACTGCTGCTGATGACGAATCTCACCATCAATCCTGCAAGCTTTTTCTCCATGAAGTTGTTTTGGGGATTGGTTGCCTCAGCTTCAAGCTGCAGAACCATCGTTTCATAGCATTTACCATAATAGAGCCATGCAAGCATAGCCGGAACAATTGAACTTTTGTCTGTGTCTCTGAATTCATCTACCAGAAGCTTAGCCGTACCATTGTCCGCAGCATAGGCATTAATCAGTCTTTCATCAGCGAGGTCTCCATGACATTCATTGTTGAACTTGTGCATCATTTGCGGAGCAAGTTTCAACCCCAGTTTGAATATCTTGAACAAACCGGATGCAGACTTGTCATTTACCTCAGAGACAAATCTGTCGTATTCATCCGGATGGGTGTCAAGCCATACCTTTATTTCGGCTTTGAACTGTTCAAAATCCTGATTGGCCATAATATGCGGTATTTATATCAGTCCAACAAATGTACTAATTCCTGCTTCATTTCATCATCGATTTCCCTGTAACGTCTGAAAGCCTTACTGCCTTCTTTGTGCCCGGAGACAGATGATACCAGATCCGGATCCTTGACTTTCTTGTACATATTTCCGATGAAGGTCTTTCTGGCGGTGTGGGTCGTTGCAACCTCGTACAGAAATTTCTGCTCAGGCTGACGTGTAAGCGGATTGATTACAGTCACTATCCTGTCAAGCCCTGCAAGTCTGAAAGCCTCCTTTATCGCCTGATTGTATTTCTGCTCCGAAATGAACGGCAGCAGAGGCCCCTTGTCATAATCCTTGTAGCGTTCAAGAATCGTCTTTGCCACATCATTCAATGGGACTCTGACGGTACGCGGGTCCTGATTGCGGGTCTTACCCTGAACATATTCCAAAATGCCGTTGACAATGTTGTTTTTTGTCAGTTTATACAGGTCGCCTCTGCGACACCCCACGACACTCTGGAAAACGAAGATATCCCTCTGTATTGCCAGCTGAGGGCGGGCGGACAGATCAGCCTCGAACAACTGATTGCGCTCGTTCAAAGTTATGTATATCGGTGTCCCATAAAGACATTCTTCTATCGGGAACTTGTCAAACGGGCGGTTAATTGTCTTGCCTTGATTGTAGCACCAGATAAAAAAAGTCCTTATTCTGGAGAAACTGTCGATAAGACTGTTCTTTCCCCTCGGCTTGGGAGTTCTCTTTTCGGGGATGGCTGCATAAATTTCCGGATATTCCTCTACGTAGGCATATTCGTTTTCCATGAACTGCCATATGTCAGTCAAGGTGTCTTTTGTAACCGTATTTATATCCAGGACAAAGTCCTTCATACCTGGACATGTTTCCCGTACAAACAATTCATAGCGCATCAGGGCCCTTTTCACTACCCGGAAATTCTTCTTCCTGACCTCGGAGAGAGGGTGTTTGAGCAAGAACTCGTCAAACAGTTCGGCAAACGTTGGCGGATTCTCTGCGGCCAGTTCCTTCTTGGTCTTATATTTTTGCGGATGATGGAATTTGTCAATGACCGTCCCGAGCCATTCACTGTCAGCATCATTCGTATATTCTGCCTCAATAAGATGCGTCAGCTCCTGGACCTTGCGATTGAATTCAGATTTATCGCTTTCCTGTACAAGCGCAATACGATCCTTGTAACCCTGCTTTTCTGGACTCCAATGGTTCGGACAGATCAGCAGCTCGCTGGCGGCTTTGATGTCCTTCTTGCCGTCACGGAGACGGAAGTAGACTGTAGCCCTTGTATCCGTATCGTTCTTTTTGGCCGTTTTTCGAATGAATGCTGTTACCTTCATGGGGTTCTATTTTATTTCCGGATTGAACATTACAAAGATAGCAATTGTTCCCAAATTGTTCCCAAGCATCCCGAAAATATTCCAAAGAGATTAAATCTAATTTTATTTAACGGCGTTTATAATTATTTATATTTCAACAATATATAACTATAATACGGATTTAAAAACTTATTTTCGCATTTGACGACATCCATATTTTCGACCCCGGCTCCGGGTACTATTCAAAAAACCTCAAATGACTTATAAACAATCATTTGAGGTTTTTATTTTGGCTGATATGTCCGCATTTTGTCCGCATTTTTTTGTAAAGTTGAAAATTTTTGTTTATTGAATATTGGATTTTAAACAAAACGGAGGCCGATGAGCCTCCGTTTTTTACGTCAAATGGGATTGTTCCACTAAAATAATATTCGTAGCTTGCAATGATTCGTAAGTAAATATAGTTTCTTTTCAACGATTCATCGCCGGTAGCTATCTATCAATAATAGTTGACGAATAAAATCTTGATTTTCCCCAATGTAAACGACACAGCAATACAACAGTAAGAAAGCCACACAGGACACTAAGGATAATGCTCCAAAGGTTCCATCCGCAGCACCATTGATATAAAATGTAGGTTATCAAACCGCCCCAAGCCAATGCTGCGAAAAAAATAAAAATTCCGGTAATTTTCTGAGTAGAGACAAAGCCTGGCGCATAACATTTTGATTTATTGCATCGAAAAATATTCTTAATACGTTTCCACAAACTCTCTTTCTGAGGACGTTCCGGTTGGGCAGTGTAAACATTAGGATATACATCTTTATTAAGTACCATTTCTATACCCTGTACCACTTTAATCCAGTGCTCGTTCCACTTACGGTACCCGAGCAAGGCTCCGTACCAACAAAGGGAGGCGATCCAACCGAGAACGGATATAATCAGGGGCAAGAACCACTCCTGCGATTCTGCAACTGCCGCAGGAGCTTTGCCGCAAACCGGTTTGCATGCGCAACATAGCGTTTCGATTTCGCTTTTCGGCCAGATCGAGTAAAGAGCGACGAATAAAGCGCCGACGAAGATGGCATAATAGTTCATCCAGATGTTGTAGCGGCCTACCTGAAACTGATAGCCTTCAATTGCTTTTTCATAAGCTGTAAATGTATTCATCTTTTGAGTATCGTTTTGGGAGTTCTCAATAAATGCATCGGGTGACAGTTGCTGTCCATTCGATGGTTGAGTGTTGGAATTTGTACACATAATTATTGATGTTAAAAAGCTAAAAATCAACTTCTTCAATTAAATCAACTTCCCAATCAGAATAATTTGCTGTACATCCGGTTGGAACAATCAAATGATTTGGATACGAGCCTCTATATCTGTAAGCATTATAGATGTCATACTGTCTTTTCCTGCTCCATCCCGGTTGTCTTTCGACGATTTCTCTTTTAATAAATCTCTTATCTGAAATCGTCGTTTCTTTCAGCCCAAATGATTTAATAGTAATCGTCGGCGGTAGTGAAGATTGGATATATATTTTGGAAAAAATAGCAGAATAATAAGTATCGTCGTATATAATACGATCATAGTAGTCCATATCGGGATCGGTGGAGAGCTTTTCTTTTTCTTGTATTATTTCTTCAGAATCAATGCTTTTTACAAATGCACAATCTCCAATTGATGTAATGTTTGGACCAAGAGATAAATACCCATCAATTTTAGAGCAACCGAAAAATGCACGAGCCCCAATTGATGTTATGGAATTAGGCAACTTAAGATTACCTGTAATGCTTGAAAGATTTTCAAAGGCAGACTCGCCAATAATATTAACCCCTTCAGCTATAGTGAGTTTAGAAAAATTACGGCAATCATAAAAACAGGCAAACGGTATATTTATACCACTATCAATCGTGAGATGTCTATTGAAGCCTACATTCCCACTAAATGCAGAAGCGCCTAATGACGTAACTGTTACAGGTATTGTTAGATCCCCTACCAATGATTGGTTCCCTCCAAAAGCAGACTCACCAATAGTTTGTAATCCATTGCCGAGTGTCAAGGTGCCGTTAAAAGTACATGATGTGAAACAGTAGTTGCCAATTGAGGTAGTGGCATCAGGAATTACAAGGTTCCCTGTAATAGATTTACACTGATAAAATGCATATTCTCCGATAGTCTGCACTGTTTCGGGAATGTATATCGAAGTGATTGCTGCTTGATAAAATGCACGATTTGGAATCGCAGTAAGACCAAGAGGCAATAAAACTGTCGAAATATTAGTATTAGCTAAGCAACTTGCCGGAATAGTCGTATTGTCGGTCTTTGAAAGATCAAGGGCTTTAAGATTTTTCATCGTTCTGATAAAGTCGAAGTCGAATGTGTTGATCTTGCCAGTAAGGGTCAATTCCTCGATGATGTCCTTATCCTCAGAATTGATAAGTTGATCGAGGGTTCCGGCCGTTGTAACATGAACGGTTTGTGAGGTTCCAGATTTTTGGGTGATAAGAATCGTTTCTGATGTTATACCGAGGTTATCGACCAACCGGATTGTCGAATAACGAACTGTAAGAGCCGAATTGGAGGCTACGGTAAATGTCAGGGTTTCATCACGCATAGCGGCACGGGTACGTGTATCAGCTACGGAAATCCACGATTTATCGGCTTCGGGTATTTCGACCGTATAGTCGATATTGGTCGAGAGATCGACAGTAACCGTACCGCCATTGTAACCGACCGTATAGGATTTGGTCGTTACAACGATAACTCCTTCGACAAAGTTGATCGAACGCATAATCGTCCGTTCCTTACCGTCGGTGACGAATATCAGCACCTCGCTCGGCAGAATCGTACTCGGAGTAGTGATTTCGATGGTTCCAGTTGCATTGTCCGTCTTTTTTACCACAGCCCGAAACCCGTCTTGTGCCAAAGCCTTGATAACGGTATTTTCATCAGCTCCTGTAATGGTATAACCGATCGAGTATGTTTTATCCGCCAATACCCGAATATCCTCGGTTTCGGAGAATGTGATAGACAGCGGATGATGTTTGGGCACGGAAATAACCGAATCATCCTGCAATTTGAAATGGATATAATCTTCATCTTGGGTAATTTCCTTGAAAATCGAAACGGCATCAGTTCCGTCAGTCCCATCTTCACCTGTGGCTTTGCCCAACTGTGTCCAGTTTGTTCCATTGTCATAGGAAATGTACCAATATCCCTCTCTGATTTCGAGTTTGGGAGTAATGCCGTCTTTACCGTTCGCTCCGTCCGTTCCATCTTCTCCATCTGAACCGTCTGCACCATCTTTTCCGTCTGTCCCCTCGGCTTTGATTTTATTACCACTATCATCCGTCAGCCACTTGCCGTCAAGCGTCCAGTAATAAACGCCGTCAGTATCCTGCTTTACGCTGATAACAGGAGTATGCCCGTCTTGTCCGTCAGCCCCGGGCTTGCCATCCGAACCATCTGTCCCGTTTTGGCCATCTTTACCATGATAAATAGTAATTGGATTACTTTTATTGAATCTGATCGTATAGCCTATTTCTATCCCATCTTGCATAACAGGGGTAATCTCTGTAATATAATCATTATTTTGCAGAGCAGTAACAATCGTTTGTAAAGACGAAATGTTGGTATTCATCTGATTACAGAGTGTTTTCAGAGCCTCGAATGCCGACCACGTGGGCAATTTGATCTGCGTACCGTTAGACAACGTAAAAATTACATAGTCGGTATTGGTTTCATAGTCAATATCCGTAAACATCGGATCACCGCTAATACCGTCCTCTCCATCTTTACCGTCTTCACCGGTGGCTTTACCGAGTTGTGTCCACGTGGACTCGTTGTCATAGGAAATGTACCAATAATCGTTTTCGATTTTGAATTTAGGGGTAATACCATCTTTGCCGTCCATGCCGGGCTTTCCGTCCTGCCCATCATTCCCGTCTTCTCCATTCGACCCGTCCGTACCATCCTTGCCATCGGTTCCCTCTGCTTTGATTTTATTGCCGCTATCGTCCGTCAGCCAGTCACCGTCGAGTGTCCAATAATAGCTCCCGTCAGTATCTTGCTTTACTCCGATAACGGGAGTATGTCCGTTCTTTCCGTCTTCACCGTCAACTCCGGGTTTCCCATCCTCTCCGTCAGTTCCGTTTTGTCCATCCTTACCATGATAAATGGTGATCGGATTACTTTTACTGAACGTTATCGTATAGCCAACCTCTTTCCCATTCTGCATGATGGGGGTCACGTTCGTAACATAGTCGTTCTTTTGTAATGCCGTTACAATAGTTTGTAACGATGAAATGTTGGTGTTCATCTGTTTGCAGAGCTCTTCCAATTTGGCCACCCGATTTTCCAAATTATCTACGCGCCCGGTCAATGCCGAATCGTCATACTCATCGCTACAACTTGCAAACAGCAATGTAGCAATATACAACACCGATAGAATTTTTTTCATAGTAATTATTATTTGAATTGATTGAATATTCAAATTGTAATTACCATCCGGCCCCTCAATGGTGAATAATCAAAAAGAAAGTGTGGAACTGCAATATATGTTTTGATATGTGTTCGGGAAACTCGAAAATGAAAACAAAAGCATAATAACTGTAAATGTAACCGCTAATATACAGTGTTTTATGTGGTATCAGATTCGGGATTGACATCTTAATTTGTTTTAATCCGTTTCAAGTTTCTTCGGGATATATGGGAACATATACGGGAATTATTGTACCTTTGCAGAGTAATTCAAAAAACACTGCCGATGAAAGTTTCCGTATATCTGAAAAAGAGCGATTCCTCGACCTCGAACATCTGTTTCCGGGTCAGGGAGAAGAACGTGGATATAAAGGTCGTCTCTCCCCTTGCCGTATATGACAAGTATTGGGATTCCGATACCCTCAGTTACAAGCGCACTGCAGCTGTTCCTGCCACCGAGCAGAAACGGCTGCCCAGACAGATTGCGGCCATCATCGAGCATGTTGAAAAGACCTTCTCGGACAAGGCAGACAGCAAATGGCTGAAACAGGCCATCGAGGATGTGCTGTACCCTGCCCGCGCCTTCGAACGCAACCATCCGAACTTGCTCCGCCGCATCCATGAATATCTAGTAAAGTTTGACGGTGCGGACAGGACGAAGGAGCATATCATCCGTTTCGAGCGCAAGATGTCACGTTACCATGACTATCAAAGGGAGATATTGGGTAACACAGACTTCATGCTCTTTGTGGAGACGGTCACACTGGAACAGATGAACGATTTCCGGGATTATGTCGTAAATGAACATCTGTTGCAACAGGAGCATCCCGGCTTCTATGCCTCACGCCTGCTTGTCAAACGCAAGCCCAAGCCGCTTTCAGGCACTACCGTCATCAACATCATGAACCTCTTCTGTACCTTTCTGCACTGGTGCAAGAAGATGAAGTATTCCGACAACGAGGTCTATGCGCTCTACGGCTGCAAGGAGCCGACCTACGGTGATCCCTTCTACCTTACATCCGAAGAGAGGAATATTCTTTATAATGCAGACTTGAGTGACTGCCCGAAGTTGTCCATCATCCGGGACATATTCGTGTTCCACTGTTATGTAGGCTGCCGTGTCGGAGACCTTTACCGGCTGACAAGGGACAACATCAAGGACGGTTTCCTAGAGTATATGCCGCAGAAGACGAAGAAGTGTCAGGCGAAGACCGTCAGAGTACCCCTGCACGAGAAAGCATTGAAGATACTGGAACACTACGATAAGAATGCAGACAGGCTGCTTCCGTTCAAAACGGTGCATACCTATAACTTGAGTATACGGGAACTGCTGAAACATTGCGGCATAGACCGGATGGTGACCATCCTTGACACGCACGGCTACAACACCGTGCAGAGACCTTTGTACGAGGTGGCCAGCAGCCATACGGCACGCAAGACATTCGTAGGCAATCTGTACAAACAAGTTCCCGACCCGAACCTGATAGCTTCCCTATCGGGACACGTGGAGGGAAGCAGGGCGTTCAGACGTTATCGAACGATTGATGATGACATGAAACGCAAAATGGTAGAGATGATAAACTAAGGAGGACATATATATGAAAGTGACGGCATTCATCAGAAAAACATCGGCCAAGAACAACGTGACGAATCTGGCACGTGTCTATTTCCGTGTCCGGGACATCGGCGGAGTGGACATCAAGGCGGCAAGCGAGCTTTCCATCAACCCCAACCACTGGAGCGCGGAGAAACAGGGCTACAAGCCCCGTGTGGCATTGGTCTCGGAGGAAAAGCGGATGAACTTCGACCGGGACATCCAGCAGATTACGCACCTTATCACCAAGGAATACCACCGCGGTGTGGACGGCAACTGGCTCAAGGGGCTGATAGAGGAATACCACCATCCCAACATCAACGCGAGGGGCGGCAACAAGGCAGACGAATACCTGCTGTCGTTCCAGATTAAGAAATACATGGACGAAACACCTCTTGCCGATGAAAGTTGGAAACACCACCGTGACAATCTGAAAAAGGTGCTGCGCTACGAGCGTTTCCGCCATGAAGTCATGCACCAGCGAGGATTTCACCTTTGCATTGATTCCATTACCGCTGACGACATCCGTGACTTCAAGTTCTGGATGCAGGAGGAGTATAGGTACGTGGAAATGTACCCTGTATTCTATAAAGACGAATTGCCTCGTGATGTGACCCAACAACGTTCCGAGAACAGCATGTCAGGAAGCCTCTACCGCATCCGTACCGTCATCAAGTGGTGCATCAAGCGCGGACTGACAAGGAACAATCCGTTTGACCAGTACCAGATTACACAACCCATGTATGGCGACCCGTTCTACCTTACCCTTGAAGAGAGAGACAAGGTGTATTATGCCGATTTGAGCGGAATGGGTGCCACCTATCCGGTCTATCGTGACATATTTATGTTCCAGTGCCTTATCGGTTGTCGTGTTAGCGATTTGAACAAGTTGACCAAGGCGAACATCGTTGACGGCTGTGTGGAGTACATTCCGCAGAAGACCAAACTGGAACACGCGGGCACGGTACGGGTACCGCTCAACCAGAAAGCATTGGATATATTAGAACGTTACAAGGAACTGGAAGATGCGCTGCTTCCAAGGTTCTCGCATTTCGGTTACAACAAGAAGATAAAGGAAATCCTCAAGTATGTGGGCATCGACCGCATGGTCAGAGTCCTCGACCCGAAGACACGTGAGGATGTGGCAAGACCTTTATATGAAGTGGCAACCACCCACACGGCACGGAAGACCTTTATAGGCAACCTCTACAAACAGGTCAAAGACCCGAACCTGATTGCCTCCATGTCGGGACATTCCGAAGGTAGCCGCGCTTTCGCCCGATACCGCAAGATTGACGACGAGATGAAGAAGGAACTGGTCAACCTGTTGGATTGATTTGGCCGTTTCCTCATTTCTATCCCCTTTTATATTTAACCCGATAATACAGCATGAATATGGATGAACAACAACTGACCTACGAACAGTTCAAGGAGGACATTCTCCGGTGGAAGAACACGCACAGGGAGGAATACGTCCGTTTCGCACGTCTGATGACAAACGGTGACGAGAAGCAGTACCTTGCCATCTGCCGGGCCATATTCAGACAACTGCCCAAAATCAAAACTGAATGGGAACTGTGCTGGAACGATGACAGTGCGGAGAATTTTGCAAATATAGACCTGCAGTTCAAGGAGAATGCAGTGCCCGGACAGATAGTTGAGCTGTACAGGAAACAGAGGGAAGAGAGTTCCCCTCTGCCTGATACACCTCCTACCACACTTTGGGGCAGAATGAAATCCTTTTTTAGCGGCAAGTCCAAAGATCCGGGTATAACCCTGTCGGCACCGCTTGTGTTGAGCTGGCTGTATTACGGCAAGAGCTTCGAGGCAATGGTCGGCATGGTAGACAGGCAGATGAAGAACCCGAAAGCAGACAAGGCGGACAAAATGAGCTGTTCTTTTGTCATCAGACAGATTATAGATGTGTCCATCAAGAGCGGTTTCCGTACCCAGACCGACTGGGACAGGTACTTTTCCATGAACGAAGCCATTGAAAAGGGCGATGTCGGAGAGTGGGCGTTACAGTCCGTGACAGAGGAAATGGACAGCGGAACAGAGGAAGGACATAATACAGGAACAGGGCAAACATCTGACAATACCCAGACTGTTGATGATGCGCAAAAAACACGCGGACGCCGGAAAGCGAAAGTACAGCCACTTGTAGATTATCTTGATTGTAACGACAAAGATGCTGTTATCGGAGTTATCCGGAAATTCATCTCCAAATATGATACGGCAACAGAGCAGGCTCTGACCTATTATGCCCTGAATGAGCTTGGGCTGTTAACCAACATGGGTAGCGCAAAAGAATTTGCAGCAGCTCTTACCTGTCAGTTTGAAGACATGGGCGGTATAAAAAGCGAAAGCTCCTATCGGCAGGCCATCCACACGCTGACGACAACGCAACACGTCGCAAAAGACGGAGTGAACAAAATGTGCGTGATGATTAATGGCGACATTTGCCAGACCCTGCTGGACGAACTCAAAACCGACCTTATGGAAACTCTTCCCAACCCGGACGAATCAGGTGAAACTGGGTAAAATAAGGTTGTTTGGAGTTGTCAGAATTGTCTTTTCTGTCATGACAAATATGCCAACTTATATTCTTTCAACCACTTTCAATTCCGATATACCTTTGCACCGTCAATCCTTTTCCCGAGGGTCGACGGTGCTTCTCTTTTATAAGCCATCGGAAGCGGGGCATCAGGGAACTTTTGAAGATGGTCGTCAAAAACTTCAAAAGCTGATAGTTATGATTACGATTGAAAGTCTAGTCGAACAGGGAGCGAACGTGAAACTGGAAGTCACTCCCACAGACCTTAAAATGTTTGCGGAATCCATCGTGCAGCGTACCATCATGGCGCAGCAGGAAGAACACAAGGCAGCCATGCAGCGTGAAGCGGAAGAGGGCTGGCTGAACACAAGGCAGGTCCGTGAGTTGCTGAACGTGTGCGAGGGTACGCTCAACCTGTGGGCGAAGCGCGGTTATCTTGTCCCCGTCAAGGTCGGCAACAAGAACATGTATGCCAAGTCCGATGTGCATCGTGTACAGACGGGAGGCAAGTCTGAGAGTGTAACATCCTATTGCAAGAAGAGAAATGGCTGAGATGAAGAACACCCGGCTTGAACTATGTAACAGAATCCGTATGGAAGCGGAGCATACCGAAGATACGGGATTCCCCTTGGATGTGTTTCCCCAGAATGTGCAGTCAATCATACTCGATATGACCAAATACGAGAACTACAAGATTGAGTTCATCGCAACGTCCATGCTGTCGGCTGTGTCTGCGGCCTTGGGCGGCACATACCGCATCCGCATAAAAGGCGACTGGCAGAGCAACGGTACATTGTATGTCATTCTGATAGGCAGACCCGGACTGGGCAAGACCCCACCGTTGGAGGCGGCATTCCGTCCTATCCGAAAACATGACTATGCCCTGTTCAAGGCGTATGAAGCAGAAATGGAAGCATGGAAAGCGGCAGGAGAAAACGGAAGGAAACCAGTTCTGAAACGTACCATCGTTTCCGACTTCACTCCCGAATCGCTTATGCTGACCCATAATAACAATCCGAGAAGTGTGGTCATTCTGGTGGACGAGATAATGGGCATGTTCAATTCTGTCAACCGCTACACGAACGGGCAGCTCATAGAACAGCTGCTTACCGCATGGAGTGGCGGGGCTTTGGACGTGACAAGGGTAAGTAATACTATTCCTGTTCATATAGAACATCCGTGTATCAACATCATCGGGGGTACACAGACCAAGCGTGTGCATGAACTTCTCAGGAAAGGGTTCGAGGAAAACGGACTGCTTGACCGCATCCTGTTCGTATTGCCCAAATCCCCCGAAATATCGCCATGGATAAACCGGGACGATGACGGAGAAATGACATCTTTGGCCGCTGCACGCTGGGAGCGTATATTGGACAAGGTGTTTGCCTTGGAATATGATACAGAAGCGGAAGAGAGAATGCCTCGTGTACTGTCTATGGACAGGGAGGCCAAGGAATACTTCTTCTCTTGGTGGAACAGGAAAGTGGAGCGTATCAATCGGATAGAGGATGATGTCGAGGTGGACAGCCGGGAGATGAAACACCCGGTACACGTGGCACGGCTGGCTCTGATAATCCAAGTCCTGCGTTATGCTTCCGATGAAAGCCATCTTCAGTTTGTGGATACGGTATCAGTTAAAGCCGCCATACGTCTGAATGACTATTTCGAGGATTCATATGTCCGCATCCGTTCCTTTATGGCGAACGACACCTGTGAAGAGCCACCGAAGGTGTTGCTGTCGTTGCTGCCTGATACTTTTGATACAAAGACGGCCATTGCCATAGGCAAAGAGCTACAGGGTATCAGCGAGCGTACTGTGATGAACTATCTGAAGGAGCTATGTCACAGCCGGCTTCTTCGGAAAGCCAAGGCCGGGCATTATGAGAAAATCGTGTATGAATCCGGCAAATATTCCATGAATGAAAATGAATAACCAACCAAAGACTGCAAGGAAATACTCCCTGTTGCAGCTTGCAGTTTTTTCAGTCTTGCAGTTTCGGGGCATTGAAAGCGGAGAATCCCTGCAAAACTGCAAGGACTGCAGACTGCAAATGGCCTTTCGGCTTGCAGAAATCAAAAAGACAGAGCTATGAGTGAATACAGATTCCATCTCCAGAAATACAGGCCGGGTAGCAAGACCGTCTGTCCCGGATGCGGCAGGAAAGGCTGTTTTACCCGATACATTGACGAGGAAGGGCTGGTTTCGTTTCCTGACAATGTGGGCAAGTGCGACCACATCAACAGTTGTGGCTATCATTATACCCCCAAAGAATATTTTAATGACAACCTCGCTGTCAAGGAAAATTTGACCGGGCAAGACAGATATGGCAATGTTATACCAACGGTTATAAAACCGGCAGGAAAGCCATCACCCAAACCCCAACCTCAGATTTCTTATATTCCCTATGCTTGGGTGGAGCAGTCCATGCAGAGGTATGACATAAATCCTTTATACGGATACCTTACCACCGTTGCAGGCAAGGATAAGACAGATTGGTTGTTCAATCTCTACAAAGTGGGTACATCCAAGATGTGGAACGGGGCTACCGTATTCTGGCAGATTGATGTCAGCGGAAATGTCCGTGCTGGCAAGATTATGGGCTATGATGCAAAGACCGGACACCGTGTCAAACAGCCCTTCAATCAGGTCAGCTGGGTACATTCGGTGAGAAAGATACCGGACTTCCACATGAGGCAGTGCCTGTTCGGTGAGCATCTGCTGGCCTATGCTTCATCTATGGCAAGGACTGTCGCCATTGTAGAAAGCGAGAAGACGGCACTGATTGCAGCACTGTTCATCCCTGATTTGGTATGGCTTGCCACCGGGGGAATGCACGGCTGTTTCAACAGCGAGGCCATGCAGGTGCTACGAGGGCGTGATGTGATTCTCTTCCCCGACCTCAAGGCCACGGATGAATGGCGGTGTAAGGTTCAGATGCTGCAATCCGTTTGTAAATCTGCCACCTGTTCCGGACTGTTGGAGAAGATGGCGACCGATGAACAGCGCCGTCAGGGACTGGACATTGCCGACTTCCTGCTGATGGAGGATACACCACAGATGATTCTCGCAAAGATGATACAGCGTAATCCTGCGTTGCAGTTACTCATCGACGAGTTGGATCTGGCATTGGTGGAGTAATCCGAAGTCTTGCTTCGGGAGTTTGTAAGAAAGTCCATAACACAATAAGGACTTTTTGCCTGACAGCAATAAAGTCCCTCGGGCATTCGGCAGAATCCGGTTCGGAGCGAGCAAGCTCAAACGTCAATCATTTATCAAAAGAATACCCTATATGAATAAAGATATAAAACAAGCCATGCATGTCGAAGCCGGAAAGTCATTCGGCACGGCAGAGACCAATGAGAACGAAAGACGTTGGAACGATGACAAGATTGACAGGAAGAATCAGGAGCCGACCAACCACTACGACAAGACCAGAATGAAACTGAATTTCGAGATTGGTCCTGACGGGAAAGTTCATCCGTTGGGTTATCAGGAGAAACCGCTCGAAGTACGTTTGCAGGAACGGTTGGACGAGTTAAACTGGAAGCCGTTCAAGTCGAACAGCAAAATCCAGCCGAACTGTTGTGCGAAATTCGTCTTTGGAGGCAACCATGACCGGACGCTTGAAATGGCTTTCGGGAATCAGTCCGTCAATCTGGAGAAAGGTGCGGACAACAGCCATCTGCACCGTTGCGATGAAATCGAGAATTGGGCGAAGGATGTCTATGACTGGTGCGCCAAACGATACGGACAGGAAAACATTGTCGGGTTTCAGGTACATCTTGACGAGAGCAGTCCGCATATCCATGCCTTGGTTGTTCCGGTAGGTATCCGCCCCAAGAGCGGACGGGAGTGTGTGATGTGGTCGGCAAAGTTTGGGAAAGACCGCTATGAATATGGCCGGATATTGAAAGATATGCACACTTCCCTGTATGACGAGGTTGGCAGCAAATACGGACTTGAACGTGGGGACAGTATTGATGGGCGTAATGTGCAGCATCTGAATAAGCGCGACTATATCCGCAAACTGACCAAAGAGGCGAAACAGGCCGAGAAAGCCGTTAAGGGGCTTCAATCTATGATGCGGAATCTGGAATCAAAGATTTTCAAGTATAGGCTGCAACTTGAAGAGGCGGAAAGGGAACTGGCTTCCGGCAAGATTACACTCGACAGGTATGAGTCGCAGAAAGCGGATATCCAGAAACTCATTGCTGAGTATCAGACCAAACTTGAAGACAAGGCCGACAAGCTCCACGCAAAGGAGCTGGAACTGGAACGGCTGACCGCAGATGCGACAAAAGCCCGTTCGGTTGTCCAGCCGTTCCGTAATCACAAGGTTGATTTCACGCCACCGCAAATTACCGAGAAAGTACCCTTGTTCGGTACGGATAAATGGGTCGAACGTCAGAACCAGCATATCGCCAAGCAGTTTACCGAAATTGTTCGCAAGATAGAATCCCTATATAGAAATGATGCGGCACGGCAGGTTGAAGCCGCCCAGCGCAATGTATTGGCGGATTATGGTGAGTTTTATCAGCTGAGACGGGAGAACAAATCCCTTTCCGACACAAATGAAAGTTTGGAATCAGAGCTGAATACGCTTCTTGAACAGTTGGCTATACCATCTGTTCGCAACCTTATTTTTGCCGTTGCCGATGCACTTATCGGTGGCCAGCCTGTACCGATCTCCTCAGGTGGAGGAGGCTCAACCTCTGATCTGCCTTGGGATGGCCGAAGACCGGATGAGGAGGAAGAAGCGTATCGGAGGAAGTGTTTGCTTTATGCTTCACGAATAGTAAAACATACTAAAATTCGAAGTAGAAATAGATAATTGAACAAGCACTTGCATATCAGAAAATGGAGCAAGGCATTTCTCCATTTTCTGATTATATTTCATATATATATGCCAATATGGTTAGATGTTACCTCGTTTACTATGTATATCCAAATATTAATTAAAAAGACTCATCTCTCCATTTTCTCCTTCGGGATGTACTTTTTTCCATATAGCATCATTTAAACTTTTTATCTGCTCTTGTTCTTCTGGGGTTATCCCTTCACCATATTCACATTCGATAGGCTGTCCATCAAGCAGGGCGGCAATCATTTTGATGTACGAGAACGCCTCCTGCTTTGTGTTATCAAGAATTACAGCAGCAATATCACCGTCTTCTGTTTTATTGAATTTCAGTTTCATATTTAATTGTATTTTTTAAAATTATATTTCTTGACTCTTTTTTTGATTGATGTCCTGCCACCATCAGTCTGATCAGCAATATAGTCCAATACTTTTTGTCCGAAGACTTCGCTTTCTAATGACGCAGAACGAATGGTTATTTTATTACCATCGTTTTCACAAACAACAATTGTTTGGGCATCTGCCATCATTGGTATTGTTGCATTGTGGCTTACCATAATCACTTGCTTACTCCATTTTACAGCTTTGATCGTTTCTGTTAATGTCGAGTTTATATACTTTACAGCCAAATTATCCTCTGGTTGGTCAATAATAATGGGCGCAGTATCTTGTTCATATCCTAGTATTAAATCCAACAAAATTGCCGTTTTCCATCCAGGACTCAAACTGTTAAAATCTTTCCCGTCTTTCGTTATAATTTTATACGAACGTGTATTTAACTCCATTAATTTCGTATATACCCTCTGGGTCATATCGTTGTATGATTCGACATTGGGATTTTTCTTGAAATAACGGCTCATCAAATTCCACGGAGTAACATCTGCAATAGTATTGATATTAGACTTTAAACAGTATTTCAATGCATCTACTAGTACTTTCTCGTTAAAAATAAAGTTATTAATAACAGACAATTTATGTCCTCTTGCTTCTATTTCTCTAGTCTGAAAAGAATATTTTATTTTAATCAACTCTTGTTTACAATGCTTAAAACCCGTAAGAACTTTTATATATTCACCTACAGTTTTAAGTAAACTATCCTTGTTTGTGATGCGGGATTGCTGCTGTCCAAGTTCATCTTTCAGTATTCTATCTACAACTTGTTTATGTTCTTTTACGACCATAGACACATCATCAAACATAGTATAGGCTTTTGCAGCTAAGGTAAGTTTTGTTTTTATGGAGTTAATCTCTTCATTTGCATCTTCAATCAAAGGATTATTCTCTAAAAAAGTTCTAATAGTCTCTATTGCTTCTAAATCAATCTTATATTGATTCGAAGGATACTTAACGAGACTTTCTTCTTCTGCCGTTGGCATCAATATATTCAACGCATTTTTCTTCACGATGCCAGTAACAATCAACTGCCCTGGATTAGGTAATGCATTCAAGGTTCGCTCGCAGTCCTCTATTTTCTCCACGTACTGCAACATTTCACTAATTACCTCATGCAATTTATTTAGACCCGTTGTAATACTACGATTAATTTCATCGTCTGCAGGAAAAATATTCCTTAATATCTCTATTTTATCAATACTTTTTTCGTTATTATCCGAGATGTTTTCTGCTATGAAGTTTTGAGATATATAATATGGGGTCATTCCACTTGTATTCTCTACAATCATATTCTCCACACCATAACGCTCTATATACTTCGAGCCCTCAAAATCCTGATGAATATTTCTATATAATGAATCCACAAATAAAGTTTTCCCGGATGAAGATCCGCCAATTACGACATTCAGACCTTCGGTTAAGTTTACATTCACATCTATATGTTCATTCTGCAATTCTACATGCCCAATATAATCACTTCGTCGTATTGGTTTCTCATGACTAGCCACAAGTCTTGTACTTTCAGAAAGCGAAAGTCGTAATCCATCAAATGTTGGTTGCGCAAACATCCATGTTGGGATGAAATCATCATCATTCCCGCTATGCGAGCGAGGATATATACTGGGAGAATAGTTGTCAGAGCAAGTCACAAGATTAATGAACTCCGATATTCCGAGTCGTTCAAAATATTGATGAGTTGCCTCCAGCCCTTTGGTACTTCTTGATGTAAAACCATCAAATTGATTATAATATATACTTCTATTGATAGCATTATCTAAATTTTCACCATCGTTGATGCTATAATTAAATGCTCCATGTTTTTGTGAGCCGTGTGGTAGTAAGATGAAATCAAATGTGTCAAAACTATTAATGATTTTTTGGATATCTGGCGTATTGGGGTCATTTCGGTCAGGTAATTTATTTGGATATAGTTCATCTAGAATCTCGTTTAGCGAATCTATCACAGCATCTTCTATAGGAGCATTAAAATATATATGACAATGGTACGATTTTGCCTCAGCCCGATTTTGAATGTGTAATTCTACACCAATAATTAAGTTAAGGTCCAGGTTTTGAGCCTTCAAATAGGCAGATTTGTTAATGGTGTTGTGATCTGTTAACGAAATCATAAACGGACTGTCTCCATTTAGTTTCTTTATTTGGCCGACCAATTCTGCTATATCGTAGTTAGTATTCAGATTATTTGCATTCTCTGAAGTATGTATGTGTAAATCTATGTATATTGGTTGCATGTCTATTTGTTCTATTTATATTATTCATGTTTCTTATAATTCTCTACCTGTTCAAGAACTTTCTGGAAGACTTCTTCATCCCATTGAGGAGGATAACCCTCTTTGTAGAGAAGATATGTAAGCTGGCTGGCGAGTTTGCTTTTTAGGTTGTCGTTATTTAGCCAATCGGCATAGACAGCGGTATCATCAATCAGAGTCTTGATTTTCTTTGCCAACTCAATACAACGCTCATCCGCATACTCAAAACCATGTTTGTCCCGCACCTCGACAAGTACATCGAAGAAAGCTTTCTCCTCAAAAGTGATACCCAAAACCTTGAATTTCTCGCTATCAGCTTTAAGCTCTTTCAGAATGTTCATCAGTTTGTTCGACAACCCATTGATTTTGTATGAAACAATGTCACATACATCATTCACTACGTTTTGTGTCACTTCATTGGTGAATGTCAACTTGTCCCTTGTATTATAGGCATCTATCGTATCTTCAAGCATCTTTTGGAAATGTTCGGCTTGTATCTTGTTTGTCCGGCTGTATGCTCTGATTGCTTTGGCTACGAGTTTGCAGAGGATTTGGAACTTAGTGAATGGCATCTTTATATCTTCCACCTCTTTGGCGAATGAGTCGCTAAAAATATTCTCTTCAACACCTTCATTCATTACTCGTTCCACACCACTTGCAAGAATTGCTTCCTGAACCATCTGTTCCACATGCCTGTTCATGCTTTCCGTGTCGTGCTCTGTGGCAGTCATTTTGTTTACGTATGAGCATATACCCATGAAGCATTGACTCCATGCTACCTCTTCTTCAGTCAGAATACCGGCAGGGTTACAGATATTATAAGCAGAACGCAGGCGTTTAACATGTTCCTTGAAAAGTTTGAGGAAAGAAACCTCACCTTTCCGTTCAACACTGTTGGCAAGGATATATTCAGCCGCTTTCTGAATGAACTGAAGTCGGGCAAGGTCATTGTTCCCGAAAAAACGGTCGAATACCAACCCTGACAGTCTCTCTTGCAAAAGTTGCAGTTCGTTTTGCAATACTTCATGTGCAACATCCAAATCTTCCTGTGGTCCGACTTCGCCACCATATTTTTTCATGGCCTTTTTCATCTCTTCGCGGATGCCGATGTAGTCGATGATAAAGCCACACTCTTTTGTGCCGAATTTACGGTTTACACGCGAAATAGTCTGAATAAGCGTATGTTTAGATAGCGGTTTGTCGTTATAAAGCATGGTCAAGCAAGGCACATCGAATCCCGTAATCCACATATCTACATTGATAGAGATATGGAAATTTGATTTTTCCGATTTGAACTCAGAATCAAGAAATTTACGATAGTCTTTGTCTCCAAGCAAATTGTAAAGTTCCTTTTCATCGTCCTTATCCCTGGTCATAACCATATTGACAAATGCGATGTCATTCAGCTTATTCTTTTCGTCCGCTGTCAATACAAGTTCATTCAATGCTTTCTTTTTCTCGAACCATTCGGGCTGCATCTCCCTCATGATTTTATACAGCCTGAATGCTATCTTGCGGTCTGCGCAGGTAATCATAGCCTTTTGCAGACGGTCTGTTGTTTCAGTTCGACGCTTGTAATCTTCGATAATGTCTTTTGCAACACGGCGCAGGACATCTTCATCACCGATAATCACCTCCATACTTGACATGGCAGCTTTGCTTTTGGCAATATCCTCCGGCGTTGCACCTTCATCAGCACATAGGCGATAATACTCTTCTACTTTCTCTGCCTGTTCTTTATTGAGGAACACACGAGCCAATCGAGGGTCATATTTTATTGGGACAGTAATGCCGTCATCCTCCGACTCCTTCATTGTATATTGGTCTACAACCTTTCCAAATACATGTATGGTTTCGTCAATGGGAGTTCCAGTGAAACCAACATAGGTAGCATTCGGCAACGCATCGCGCAAGTATTTAGCAAATCCGTATGTGATTTTCGCTCCTATCTTATCGGCTTCTCCTTCGGTTTGTATGGATAGTTTCGATCCGATATTGCTCTGAGAGCGATGGGCTTCATCACTTAGGCAAATGACATTGGAACGTTCTGTCAACAACCCTGTGGTTTCTGCAAATTTCTGGATAGTCGTAATATAGACACCTCCGGTTTTACGCGTGCTCATCTCTTCTGCAAGTTCTTTCCTTGTCTCAAAGACTTTCACAGCTTCGTCTTCAAGATACTGCTTCGAACGACAGAACAGTTTCCCGCTTTGTGTCTCCAAATCCTCCCGATCTACTATGATGAGAATCGTAGGGCTACCCAATTGCTTCTTGCATCGCAAAACCAGTTGGCGTGCAAGGAACAGCATAGTATAAGTTTTCCCACACCCTGTGGCTCCGAAATATGTACCACCCTTGCCATCACCTCCGACAGAACGCAAATGATTCAGGATATGGTCTCGCAGTTTACGTGTAGCAAAGAACTGCGGATAGCGACATACGATTTCAGTCGTGTCATCTTCTTTTGTTGGATCGGGAAAATAGACATAGTCCCGTAATATCTCTAATATGCGTTCCGGTGAAAGTGCCCCGCGAATGAGTGTGCGAAGCGTGTCAAGTCCCTTTCCGGCTTTGTCTTCATTCTCAATCTTTTTCCATTCGTAGAAAAATTCAAATGGCGTGTATATCGTACCCAAAGCATTCTTTGCTCCGTCACTAATTACCGCCAATGCACAATATTTCAGCAATGCCGGAATATCCCGCATATAGCGCGTGCAAATCTGTGTATGGGCATCGCGTATGGTGGCATTCTGCTTGGTCGGATTTTTCAATTCAATGATGCAGACGGGTATGCCATTTACAAAAAGCAGAATGTCAGGGCGACGGTTCTCACGACCTTGCTCCATGACAAACTGATTGACGCAACGGAAAATATTATGGTCGGGGTGCTCAAAGTCAATGTATTCCAAGCGGAACGGATTATCCCGACCATCACTATATGCAAAGTCGTAGCCGTCACGATAGAGCAAAAAAGCGTTTCGAAGAGCGTAATAGTCATTCTGTCCGCCTGTATTGCGCAGATTGGCGACAATGCCGTCTATCTCGGAGGTGGTCAAATCCCTATCCTTGTATTGAGCGGCAAGAAAATTTCTTAAATCCTCTTCGATAAGCGGGTCAGTATATTTACGGTGGATGTCATCACCGAATGTATATTGCCAATGTGCTTCGCGGAGAAGTTCGATAGTTGCTTCCTCGAATTGACTTTCATAATATATCCCTTTGCCTGCCATAATCGCTGCTATTTAAGAATGTATGACATGTTGAAGCAATGCCGGACAAACTTCGCGTGAAAGCTGGTCGGCTTCTTCGGCTATTTGTTTGGCTTCGTTAGCGCATTTGTAGATATTGACGATTGCTCGTTGAATTTCAATGGGTGGGAGAGGTATTTTTACACGACACATCTCATCAAATTCAAAAAATTCATGCGCACTTCCTTTGGACATATAACGAGCATACCTATCAAATTCAGGTCGTGATACCCACATCCACAAAAAATACGGCTCAATTATGTCCTCATTTGTGATTTTGAAGACTCCATAAGCGGAAGAAACTGTACAATCCGCTCCGGTTCTATATGCAATGGATATTTTCTCTCCATTTCTTGTTGTTGCTCTATTATATCCGAACTGTCCAGTTCTCACAATCTTATCTGATTTAGAATTTAATGCGACTTGTTTCGGTGCCTGAAAAACTTTTGTGTTTGCAATACCTTGAGATAATCGAACTGACAAATCGACATTTCGCTCATCACACTCTTCAATATATGGTCCTATCTCCTGCAAAGGATATTTATGCTTCAATTCCTGAATATAACTTTGGCAGACTTGCATAAGCGGAGCTGCCTTAGCCTCATTTTGTTCTTTGATTTCCCGAAATGCTTTCCACGCATTCACCACTTTTTGCTGTTCGGTGATGGTTGGAAGAGGAATCATTGTATTGCACATATTTCCCCACGAGAACACTTCTCGTGCGCTTCCCCAAGAATTATATCGAGCATATCGATCAAATTCTGGACGGAGGAAAAATAGGTACAAATATTCTGGACTTAATTTGTCCAAAACAGAGACCTTAAATACGCAATATATCGAGGAAATCAAATATGTACAAGAACTGTCATTAAAAGCCAAGGCAACTTTATCTCCTCGTCTTGACGTGTCAGGAACATATGCAAAATATCTAGGTGCAACCAATTTATATGACTGTAAAGGTACACCATCAAGATTGGCTTTAGTATCAATAAAAGTTTTACTGGTACTAATCCCTTTGATAGCCTCTATACCATATTTATTACTGTGATTCCTTTCATCACATTGCTCGATATAATCTCCGAGCCTGACCCATTTTACATTACCAGCATCCATATATCACTCCTCCTTTCCGTGTTGTTCCAAGAAGAAACGTTTTTGCTGTTCTATCTCCCGGCTCAGTTCTTCTTCTGTCGGCATATAGGCCATATATTTGGCTGCAAACAATTGTTCACTACCGTTAAGAACAGAATATTTTGCCATCACCTTATCAGTCTCGGTGCAAAGCAATATGCCTATGGTCGGATTGTCGTTTTCATCTTTTACAAGGTCATCGTACATCCGTACATACATATCCAATTGTCCCACATCCGCATGTGTCAGAGGATGTGTTTTCAATTCAAACAGCACATAACGCTTGAGCTTGATGTTATAGAATACGAGGTCAATGTAAAAATCACCTGTATCTGTTGAAATATGTTTCTGTCTATCGACAAAAGCGAACCCACGCCCTAATTCCATGATAAATTGTTGCAGATGGTCTATTAAGGCTTGTTCCAACTGGCTCTCGTCATATTTGCTATCCTTGCGGAAGCCCAAAAACTCGGCAACCACCGGACTCTTTATATACTCCAATGGATCATTGGCTTCAATATCGGGAGAGGGTAACGCCAATCCTTCCCTTACACAAGCCATACGGCGACCATAGTATTGTGTACCGATGTTGCGGTTAAGCGTCCTCACACTCCACATCTGTTCCGATGCTTCTTTTACATACCACTCTCTGGCCTTAGGGTCTGCAACCTGTATAATCGAGCGGAAGTGCGACCAAGTCAGATTGTGAACACGCGTGTTCACAATCTCCAAATCATTGAAGCACAGATAAAATTGGCGAAAGTAATCGAGATTTCGCTTGCTGAACGTATTGCCGTATTTAGGCATCAGTTGTTCGGCCAATGTTTTAATCAACCGAGTACCATACTGCGCACGAGCTTCTCCATGCTGTTCTTCTTCCACTGACAAATAAGAGAATAAAGCGATCGCCTTATTCTTTTCCAGGTTCGGCAATCAGTGTTTTCTTATTATGCAAAATCCCTTCGGAAAGAGCGAATTTAATTTTTTTCAGCATAAATTCACTTCTGAAACACCTTCCTATTTACATTATGATAAGACTATTCCGACAAAAAACAACACTATTCTTCGGAAACCCGTATACTACGAATCTATTTTAATCCGCAAATAGCCCCACAAACCGGCCACATCACACAAATCTCTTCGCATCGGACCTCCAGGTCGTCGTCTGCAGTTGCAAACAAAGATTTCAACCGCAGACGAGCAGGATCCCCCTCGATACGATAGACGGAACAAAACAGATAGAAACACTCCGTCATAACGAAATAAACTCTCCCGTTTATAACTTCTCCGTCCGGCTCCCGCAGCAACACGAGCCAATGCTGCAAAACCGTTCCGAATTGATCGTCCGTGCATAATGCAATTTGAGCCCCCCGAGCCTCTTCGGCAGAAAGAAGCAGATACCGTTCTGGAACCTCCTTGGGCGGAAACTCCGCCACGGAAGAGTCCCGATATACAGGAATCCGAACGACAAAAGCATCGCCTTCCGGCGTAGCAGCGGATTCGGCTTCACCGTGCATCAACCAGGAAATCGGATACTGCGGAAATTTCGCATGGATCTTTTTAGCCACACCAAGGCTTACTCCATAATTTCCCCGCTTGATCTGATAAAGATTTTCGCCTCGCGGCAACCCGACATATCTGGCGAATGAATTGATTGTCAATCCAGAAGATTCAATCACGCGCTCCAATCTTCTCCAGGAAGAATAATCCGTTTTTTTCATACCAACCAAAAATTACTTATTCCGTAGGAGCAATTCTTACTTTCTGATTTACAGCTTCTTTGGATGTATCAATCTATATCAGGAATTGTTGGGCCCCGGACATAAAATGTTATGGATCGGATTTTGCACCTTCTCGCATATAAAATGAAAAGAAGGCGCGGTGTCAATCTACTACCGAAGGCATTGGGAGCCCGTAATCAGTCGATTGTCCTGCGCCCTTGCCTGCCCCTCCCGTCGAAACGAGCAGGGCATAACAAGGACAGACAACTGCTACACCTGATTACTGTAAATTCCCAATTTTACGGTAGGCATAAGAGTTGTGTACCCTTTTATGTCTGTCGGCTACGCCGAACTACCGTATTTCCGCATTGCATCCAAACTGCTTATTTGTTCCCGGACGACACACGCCGCCCCACTACAACAAACGTCATCGCGCGAAAATACTACGCACAAATATAGTATTTTAATTTCATTGTAAAAATTAGGCGTTTCAATTTTCTTGCTAACTTTGTATGCATGAAAAGTTCGATCAACTTCCTGCCTGCGGAAAAAAGACGTGATCTGCATCAACTTGTGGAGATCATCCGAAACGAAATAAAAGATTGCGTAATGATTATTCTTTACGGCAGTTACGCCCGGGATATGTACGTCGATTGCGACCGTCGGCGGGATTACGGGGTGACGACCTTTTTCATGAGCGACTACGACATTTTGATCGTCACGCGCCGAAGGCTCGGCCTGAAGGAATACGACGTTTACGCCCGCATCACCGAACGGTTTTTCGAAAACAAACAAAGCGAATTTTACACCCGGCCGCAATTCATCAACGAAAGTATTTCCCGGCTGAATAAAAACCTCGAACTGGGACAATACTTCTACCATGAAATCAAAAAGCAGGGAATCATGCTCTACTCCTCGCAGGAGTTCAAACTGGCGCGATGCCGAAAATTGAACTATGCGGAAATCGCGCAAATCGCCCGCGACTATTTCAGCGAAAAATTCCAGTTCGCCAGCGATTTTCTGTTAGGAGCACGTTACTATGCCGGGTTGCAGAAATATAAAATGGCCTCTTTCCATCTACATCAAGCTGCGGAAAATTACCTGCGTACCATTCCGCTGGTATATATCCTTTACGGCTATAAAGATCATGCGCTGGAAATTCTGATGGATCGCTGCAAGACGCACACGCTGCAACTGGTATCGGTTTTCCCTCGAAATACGGAGGAGGAGCGGCGCCTGTTCAATCTGTTACAGGATGCCTATGTACAAGCCCGCTACAACAAGGATTTCGTCGTTACCAAGACCGACATCGACGCCTTGATCCCGCGCCTCGAACTCATGCGCGACATCACGGAAAAAGTCTGTTGCGACCGGATCGCCTATTACGAACGACAAAACTGACATACCGCTGAATCCCGCCAAAGGCCGGATTTGATCGATAAAAAACGCAGGGTCCGCAACCCTGCGATTATGCCACTTACCTTCGGTTATAATCCCCGAATCCGTTCGATCGGAACGGCGAGGTCGTCCTCGATTCCCAACATGGCATTGATGAGCACGACCCGCTCGAAACCGCCCAGGTCGGAAGGCGTAATGCGGCATTCGGTTAAAACTCCCGTACCGAGCAAGTACTGCCTCCGCGTGCCGTTGAGCAGGAAAGTATCCGGCGTAACGTATTTCCGTCCGTCGAAAAACGCCACGTTGCTGTAACTGGTATCGGTAATCGCCCCGTCGCGCACGATCAGGATCTCGTCGCAATCGTCCCGACGTTGCAAAAGACGGGCAAGGGCGCTACGATCCGCATATTTCAAATGGTAATCCAATTCGTCGTCCGCAGCGACCAGCCGCAGGGAGCGAATCTCGCGGGGAACATACGGCGCAAACGAAATCTCCGACAGCGACCGGCCGTAAACGATCCGGCACTTCACCGTTCCCTTCCGATGCTGAAGCGGAATCGAACCATCCGCCAAATCGAAACCGGAGGCGACGCCGTATGCTTCGCGGACCGTCTGCCGCATACGATGCAAATGAAGTTCGGGACGAACGAAAATTCCGTCTTCGACTCGAATGGTTTCTATGAAGAGCAACTCGTCCATCGCAATCAGGGAATCGGCAGGTAAATTTTGGTAACGACCTCGTCGTACTCCTGTTGCGGGTCACTGTGCACGGTGATGCCGCCGCCGCTGCGGAAATAGAACCGCCCGTTCTCGCATTCGATATAGCGGATCATCACCGCGCTGTCCAGATCGCGACCGTCGAAATAGCCGAATACCCCCGTATAATATCCCCTGGGGGACCCCTCGGCATCGCGGATCAACCGCAGGGTCGCGGGTTTCGGAGCCCCCGAAATCGAGCCGGCAGGCAGCAGGCTGAAAAGCAGGTCGCCCAGTTCCTGCCGCCATCCCGACCGCAGGTCGCCGGCAATTTCGGAGCTCGTCTGCAAGATTTCGCCCCGCAGGGTAGCGATCTTCTCGACGTAACGGAAACGCTCGACACGCACACGATCGGCAATCCGGTTCAGGTCGTTGCGAATCAGATCGACGATGGTGTAATGTTCGCAACGCTCCTTGTAATCCTCCAGCAACCGGGCCTCGGCATCGGGCAACGCAGCGTCGATCGTTCCTTTCATCGGGTAGGAGCGGATCACCCCGTCCGTAATGCGGACGAAACACTCGGGAGAGAAGCAGACCAGACGCCCCGGCAGCAACAGTTTGTAACGGGCACGGCTGCGGCGGAAGATCTCCTCGAGAGTAAGGTTCGTTCGGATCGGAGTCCGCTCGGTCAGGTTGGTCAGAAAACTGTCCCCGCGAAGCAACCCCCGGCGAATGACGGCGAACCGGCGAAGATACGCCTCCCGATCGGTATGCAGAATCTCCAGGCGGGGCGTAATTTCCGCCTCCCCGGAGAAGCTATCCGGCACATTGGTAATCTCTCCGCAGGCAAACGGAATCTGCCGGCAGACGAGCGGATTCTCCACGAAAAATCCCTCCCGCAATTCGAAATCGACCCCGAAAAGGAACGGTTTTCCCTGCGCGGCACAACGATTCACGGCTTTTCGGACAAGCTGAGCTTCCATTCTGACGATTTTTATTCCGCAAAGGTATAAAAAAGGTTACTTTTGTAGCCGTGAAAAAGATACTGGTAATCGATAATTACGACTCGTTCGTCCACAACGCCGTACAACTGCTTCGGGAATCGTCCGAACCGGTGAATATTACGATACAACTCAACGACCGGATCGACTTCGAAAAATTCGGCGATTACGACGGGGTACTCCTATCCCCAGGTCCCGGAATCCCGGAAGAGGCCGGCGACCTTATGGCGGCGATCGGACAGATCGTGCGGCAGCGAATCCCCGTGCTGGGGATCTGTCTGGGACATCAGGCGCTCGCCCGGGCATTCGGTGCCGAACTGCGACAACTGTCGGCCCCGCTGCACGGACATCCGACGACGCTGACCGTAACCGATGCGGGCGATCTGCTGCTGCAGAAAATCGCTCCGCCCCTGATCGTAGGACGCTACCATTCGTGGATCGTCGATCCGGACTCGATGCCCGAAGAGCTGATTGCAAGTTCGCACGATGAAGCGGGACACATCATGTCCTTTTATCACCGGAACCTGCCGATACACGGCGTGCAATTCCACCCCGAATCCTGCATTTCGAATTGCGGCCCGGCGCTGATCCGCAACTGGCTCGCCACCTGCTGACATCCGCTGCGGAAAAGGAGCCTCCGGAAATTCCCGGACCTTTAATTGACCGTTTCCGACCGGGGCGGACGGGGCTTCGTCGTTCAGACAAGCCGCCTCGATCCATCCTGTCAGTTCCGCCCCGAACAGTCGGCGCAGATCCCCTTGATAACGAAATTGATCGTTTCGGCCGAAAATCCGTCCGGCAGACCCACCTGCGGAACAGCCACCCCTCGCAGGCAAAAGGTACGCCGGCAATGCGTGCAATAGAAATGGGTATGCAGGTCGTCGATTTCACAATCGCAATCGCTGCTGCAAAGCGCATATTTGAGCGAACCGGTGCCGTCGTCGATGCCGTGCACCAAGTGATGCGCCAGAAAAAGAGTGAGCGTACGGAAAAGAGTCGATTTATCCACCGTATCGAGCTCCTCTTCGAGATCCGCGAGGCTGAAAGCCCGGTCGAATCCGGCCATCGTACGCAGAATCAACAGCCGCAGCGCCGTAGGACGGATATCGCGGGCCTTGAGGCGGGAAATGTATTCGTTTTCGTTCATAGGTGCAAGATACGCATTAAAAACGACGATTGGAAGCCCTCACGGCATTCAGAACCGCAAGCAGAGTGACGCCTACATCGGCGAAGACCGCTTCCCACATGGTTGCGATGCCGAGTGCGCCCAACGTCAGCACGACAACCTTCACCCCGATCGCCAGCAGGATATTCTGCCGCACGATGCGGTGCGTAAGACGTCCGATACGGATCGCCGCAGGCAGACGCGAAGGTTGGTCGGACTGGATCACCACGTCGGCCGTTTCGATGGCTGCATCGCTACCCAAAGCCCCCATCGCCACCCCGACATCGCTCGTTGCGAGAGCCGGAGCGTCGTTGAATCCGTCGCCGACGAAAGCCGTGACTTTGCCGGGCTCTCCGCGCAGCGCCTCGAGTATCTCCATCTTACCTTCGGGCAGGAGATCCCCCCGGGCCTCGGAAACGCCCAGCCTGCGGCCCAAATTCGCCACCAGCGCCTCCCGGTCGCCCGACAAAATCCGAATATCCTCGATTCCGAGCGACTTCAATTCCGCCACGGCACGCGCGGCATCCTCCTTGGGCTTGTCCGCAATCACGAGATAGCCCGCATACCGGCCGTCGAGCGCACATACGACGATCGTCTCGGGAATCGCATCGACCTCCGACGGATATTCCACGCCGAAGCGAGCCATCAGACGCGTATTGCCCACCAGCAACTGTTTCCCGTCGAATTCGGCCCGAATGCCGTGTCCGGCGATTTCAACTGCGCCCTCCGAAGCGAGAAGAGCAACACCCTCCCTCTCGGCATACTGCACGACTGCCCGGGCCACCGGGTGTATACTGGTCCGTTCGGCCGAAGCGACCCATCCGAGCAGCTCCCCGGAATTCACGCCCGGAGCAACATGCACCTCCCGGACTTCGAACAAACCCTCGGTCAGCGTGCCGGTCTTGTCGAAAACCACGGTATTGACCCGCGCAATGGCATCCAGATAACTGCCGCCCTTAAAGAGCACGCCAGCCTTCGAAGCAACGCCGATACCGCTGAAATAGCCCAGCGGAATACTGATAACCAGCGCACAAGGACAAGAGGCCACCAGAAATACCAGGGCCCGGGACAACCATTCGTCGAACGAATAGGCGAAGCCTCCGTGCAGGAGCGACCACAATCCGGGCAAAGCGACGATCAGCACGGCCAATCCTGTCACTACGGGAGTATAAATCCGGGCGAAACGGCGGATGAACAATTCGGCGGGAGCCTTGCGCGCCGCAGCTTCTTCGACCATGGAGAGAATCCGCGAAAGGGCGCTCTCCCCATACGGGCGCGTCACTTCGATACGAACCGGATGCTGCGAAGAGATCATACCCGCCAACACCTCATCTCCCTTACAGATCGTCCGCGGCGTACTCTCTCCGGTCAGCGCCGCCGTATTGAACGGGGCCGCCTCGGACAGCAAAACGCCGTCCAGAGGGACACGTCCCCCCGGAAGCACCTCGATCGTCCGGCCCGGCACGACCTGCGCAGCGGGCATAGCCACCGGTTTCCCGTCCTCCAAGACGTTCGCCTGTTCGGGCCGGATATCGACGAGCGCACGAATATTCCGCCGCGCCCGCTCCACGGCACGCTCCTGCAACGCCTCTCCGATCGAATAAAACAACATCACGGCAACCCCCTCGGGATACTCTCCGATATAGAAAGCACCGATGGCAGCGAGGCTCATCAGCGTATATTCCGTAAAGAAATCCCGCTGCCGCATACCGTTCCATGCCTCCCGGAGCACAGGAAGCCCTACCGGAAAATAAGCTGCGAGGTACCAGCAGAACCGTACTGCGGAAGATGCGAAAAATTCGACACCGGTATATTGCATGACGAGTCCCGCCGCAAATAACACGGCCGACGCAACGGGCATCCAATAGCTTTGCGAATGACGGTCGTGGTCAGGACCTGCATCGCAAGCGGCGCAGCCGCGACCATTCGTTTGACTTTTCATAATGCTTTTATTCTTCTTTGGTGTCAAATATAGTGCATTTTCCTTGCAACCCAGTTGCAAATACACCGGCTTCCCGTTTCATTTTCTCGTCGCAGAAAGCTTTTGCTTGCCGAAAAATAGTATATTTGTAGGAACAAATTAAGACCTGAAGCATTGCGTCCCCTCAAATTTCATCCGATTCTGAAGCAGACCCTCTGGGGCGGCGAACGCATCATCCCCTACAAGGAACTCGCATCCGAGCTCTCCCGTGTAGGCGAAAGCTGGGAACTTTCCGGCATGCCCGGCTCGGAATCGGTGGTGGCGGAAGGGCCGTGGACCGGAAGCACCCTGCCCGAGCTGATCGGACGCTTCGGCGCAGAGCTTCTGGGCAAAGCCAACTATGCCCGTTTCGGGCAGGAATTTCCCTTGTTGGTAAAATTCATAGATGCCCGGGAAGATCTTTCGATCCAGGTACACCCGGACGACGAACTGGCACGAAAGCGCCACGGGAAAAGCGGGAAATGCGAGATGTGGTACGTGCTGGAAGCGGAACCGGGCGCTTCGTTACTGACCGGATTCTCCCGTCCGATCGCACCGGCGGAGTACGAACGTCGCGTTGCCGACAATACATTGACCGACGTTTTGAATCGCCAGGCAATCGCATCGGGCGACGTCTTTTATCTGCCGGCAGGACGGGTGCACAGCATCGGAAAGGGGTCCTTCATCGTCGAGATCCAGCAAAGTTCGGACATCACCTACCGGATCTACGATTTCGACCGGCGGGATGCAGCGGGCAATTCCCGGGAGTTGCATACCGAATTGGCACGCGAAGCGATCGATTTCGAATCTTCCGAAAACAGCCGCATAACGTACGCTCCGGAGAACAATCAGGAAGTCCGGCTTGTCACCACGCCTTACTTTACTACGTCGCTATATACCCTGACCGCACGAACACGCTGCGACTGGTCGGCAACGGACTCTTTCGTGGCAATAGTTCTGCTTCAGGGGAGTGGTTCATTGACCGACAACGAAGGCAATCGAATCGATGTCCGGCAGGGCGAAACCTGGTTGTTGCCCGCATCGACGCAATGGACCGAAATCACTCCGCATACGGCGACCCTGCGCCTACTGACAAGCCGGATTTAGAGAACCCCGAATTCAAATGAAGCCGGCTTCACCGGATCGAGCTAACATGGTTATTATCTTGCGAAACCATGCTCCCGGCACTCCACTTCCTCACCACGACACCGACCAATCAAGCGCCCAGGAAACCGCCCGTTATTCCCACAGCAGGAAGACACCAACAATTCTACGACGAATCCGTCCCTGTCTGCGAAAACGATCCGGACCTCATATAACTCCAACCATTATCTTCGGCTGAAATATGGGATCCAACCGCAGCGACAGAACATTCGGGATCCCGTACCCGCGATTTCATCCGCGAACCAAGGTCCTCACCGCATGCAAGCACAGCTCCGGGCCTTAAAGCATAACATCGGAAACGAACGGAAGTAATCCGTTCCACCGGGTACACGTTTCCAGACCGGCATCCAGTTCTTGACTCACCCCTCCCCCGGAGCACGATCCCTACCGGCAACACGATCGGTATCGCAGTCCTTAACCCAAGCGCCGCCTCCAAGGAGGCCGAATAGTCAGGGAAATCCATCCGCAGGAAGCAAAAGTGTAGTACAGACGAATTCCGCCGGCAATACAATACTCTATAGATATTGATAGGACAGTGCGATACTACGACAGAGGAAACCCCTGATCCCTTCGCCGCATACGCAAAAACTTCGTTGTTTATCGTTTGGGACTATTTCAACCCTCCAAAAATCGCATTCGGATCTGAACTCCGTCCCATCCCGTTTTGCCGATTATCGCTCCTGTATTTCCCAAGTGACATTCCGCTCCCGAACCATATCACGAATCACTTCCGTCCCGAAGAGCCGGATTACTTAAAATAGCGGATCGCTCTACATTGAATTTCCGAAAACCCCGCACAAACGAAGAGCCTATCTCGATCATAGATCCGTCCTGCGACATACAAATCTCCCGCACATTCGAAGGAATTACAATCTATACGGCCTGCATTTCTTCTGCAGCGGCAAAGCAACAATATCCGGTTCATTTTACAGGATTTCGGTTTCGGGCGCCGTTATTCTCGGCATTTGGCTGCGTTTATAAACCGCCCCCCACTACGAATACGTGCTGTAAAGCGTATGCCCACGCCAACCTCCAAGCACAAAATATCAACCTCTAAACCGGCATAACCCTCCTTGGCAGGCTCTGCCGCAGAGAGCCAACCGCACGAGGGGAGGGAACACGCAAGCCCGCGAACAAAAAGAAAGCCGGACCCTTGTTCAGGATCCGGCTTGAAGAGGCGGCTACCTACTCTCCCACGCGCGTAGCGCAGTACCATCGGCGTTAGTGAGCTTAACTTCTCTGTTCGGAATGGGAAGAGGTGGAACCTCACTGCTATAACCACCTAAAAGAACTTTTGCTCCAATATATCGGAACTATGCGAATATATCTTTTCGATATATAATCCGTCGCATCCGGTAAATTTGACACGTACAGGAGATGAGATAAAGATTCGAAAAAGAAAGCCTATCGGGTAATTAGTACTGCTCGGCTTTGACATTGCTGTCTTTACACCTGCAGCCTATCAACGTAGTAGTCTCCTACGCCCCTCAAGGGAAGACTTATCTTGGGGATGGCTTCGCGCTTAGATGCTTTCAGCGCTTATCCAGACCGAACGCGGCTACTCGGCAGTACACTTGGCAGCATAACCGATACACCGGAGGTTCGTCCAACTCGGTCCTCTCGTACTAAAGTCAGGACCCCTCAATCTTCCTACGCCCGCAACAGATAGAGACCGAACTGTCTCACGACGTTCTGAACCCAGCTCGCGTGCCACTTTA
>ERZ772816.431-NODE-431-length-47167-cov-28.484208_pt1 | contig 47167 bp, 45 predicted proteins | sample MGYA00511359_ERZ772816 | MGnify/ENA primary metagenome ERZ772816 (study PRJEB29015, sample SAMEA2737710) | human gut metagenome | biome: human gut; feature: human-associated habitat; material: faeces | place: China | collected 2012 ...
TGAATGTTGAATTCAGATACCAATTGGTTGATGATTTTGACCAAGGGGTTATTAATTTCGGAGCTGCTTATCGGTTCTAAAAACATATTAATGTGTCAAAACGAAAATGACTGCTCCTAAAAGTTACAGATAGTAATTATAACACTTAAAAGGGTCGTATCAAACTCTGTCTTGAGTAATGATACGACCCTTTCTTTAGTCTTTTAGGATGCTTAAATTTCAGATTATAAGTTTATGTTTTCAAAAACTGAGTTTTGTCTCTTGAACTTTATTAAAATCACTATTTCTAGGTATTTCAGAATCTCTTTCAAACCTTTTACTTTGCAGCAAACAAATTAAATGATTTGCTGTATGAAAAAAATGGGTATAATTTATGGTTCCTCTACTGGAACTTGTGAGAGCATCGCACAGACAATAGCTGAAAAATTAGGTGTGGCATCAGTTGATGTAATTGATGCAAGTAAAATTACCACAGAAAAAGTGGAAAGTTATGATATTTTATTGTTAGGGACTTCTACTTGGGGAGACGGTGAATTGCAAGATGATTGGTATGACGCCATTAAAATGATAAGGACTGCAGATTTGAATGGTAAAATAGTTGCTCTCTTTGGCTGTGGAGATTCAGAATCCTATTGTGATACATTTTGTGACGGTATGGGAGTTATATATGACCAGTTAAAGAATTCAGGTTGCACTTTTGTGGGGGCAGTTTCTGCCGATGGGTATTCGTATTCATCTTCTATAGCGATAATCGATGGGAAATTTGTAGGTTTGGCTCTTGATGACGTGAACGAAAGTGGCAAGACTGAAGAACGTATTAACAGTTGGGTTGAAGAAATAAAGAAGAACCTGTAATTTTGACAATTGCCTTATGATAGCTTCAGACATAAACCCGGTAGAATTGAAAGTATTTCTGAATCATATTTATGAATTAAAAAAAGGAGTACGTCAGATGGTACTCTATACTACCAAGAGGAAGTATGAAGATTTTGCTGTAAAACGGCTGATCAATCAAAAGATTAATTACATAATCCAGCCCGTGGGAAATGATAAAATAAACCTGTTTTTCGGTAGAAAAGAATGCATTAATGCCATTCGTTTCCTAGTGAATCAGCCACTGAACAAATTGTCACCCGAGCAGGATTTTATTCTTGGAGCTATGCTGGGGTATGATATTTGTGCACAATGCAAACGTTATTGCGACCGTAAAGTATAATAATCTCAATTTCACGTAGTTTTAAATGTAGTAGTAAAGGGGTGTCTGAATAATTTTCAGGCATCCTTTTTCACTTTTTATGTGAACCATCTTTTTATCTATTTTGTTGCATTATTAGCATAAACCTTAAAAATGAGAAAATATGGGTAAAGAAGAAAAGAAAAAGATGGAACAAAAGGATGAGCTGACGAATAGTGGTCAGCGGTTTCCTGTTGAACAAGTGTCCAATACTGGTAAGCCTACCAAGAAGCAGGTGAAAGCAGCGGTAAAAGAGTTGAATCCTGACGTGAACAGTTTAGGAAGTAGAGGATAATTTAAAATTGAAAATAGTAATGGATATAACTGGAAAAATAGAAGAGGTAAACCAGTCGGACTCATTATTGCTGGTTGTGTTTTATGCGGATTGGTCTCCCCATTGTGAATGGATTGAACCGCTGTTACATGAATTTGAAAAACCGGTCAATATTGTAAGAGTCAATATAGAAAGTAATCGGAAAGTAGCCGATGCCTATGAAATAGAAATAGCTCCCAGCTTTGTCCTCCAACGTAAAGGCAAGATGTTGTGGGAGAAAACTGGTGAAGTATTTCCAGGAGAATTAAGGGATGTCATTGAAATGTTCAAGAATTGAGATCTGTACATCCAGATTAAAAAAGTTCCGTTGGTATACAGCTACGGGACTTTTTTTCTTGTAGGCGGTTTTGTACAATGGAAAACATATCGTACCTTTGCCAAACAATTGATTAAATTTAAGAATATATGTTCAGAAGTCATACTTGCGGAGAGCTCAGACTTTCCGATGCAGGCAAAAGTGTAACGTTGGCAGGTTGGGTACAGCGTGCACGTAAAATGGGAGGGATGACGTTTGTCGATCTTCGTGACCGTTACGGTATTACCCAATTGGTATTCAACGAAGCGGTGAATGCCGAACTTTGTGAACGTGCCAATCACTTGGGGCGTGAATTTGTTATTCAAATAACCGGTGAAGTGAACGAACGTTCAAATAAGAATATGAATATTCCCACCGGTGAAATTGAAATTATCGTATCGGTATTGAATGTACTTAATTCAGCGGTAACTCCTCCTTTTACGATAGAAGATAATAGTGACGGAGGTGATGATATCCGTATGAAATTCCGCTATTTGGATTTACGCCGTAATTGTGTGCGTAAAAATTTGGAACTTCGTCATAAAATGACAATGGAAGTGCGCCGATATTTGGACAGCAAAGGGTTTCTGGAAGTGGAAACTCCTATGTTGGTAGGTTCTACTCCTGAAGGAGCCCGTGATTTTGTTGTTCCTTCACGTATGAACCCGGGACAGTTTTATGCACTGCCACAGTCTCCGCAAACACTGAAGCAATTGCTGATGGTTTCCGGCTTTGATCGTTACTTCCAGATTGTAAAGTGTTTCCGTGATGAAGATCTTCGTGCAGACCGTCAGCCTGAGTTTACTCAGATAGACTGTGAGATGAGTTTTGTTGAACAAGAAGATATCATTTCCACTTTCGAAGGAATGGCAAAACATTTGTTCAAGGAGTTACGTGGAGTCGAGTTGAGCGAACCGTTTCTGCGTATGACATGGGCCGATGCCATGAAATATTACGGTAGTGACAAACCGGATTTGCGTTTCGGCATGAAGTTTGTGGAATTGATGGATATCATGAAAGGTCATGGCTTCTCTGTTTTTGATGATGCGGCATATATTGGTGGTATCTGTGCGGAAGGCGCTGCAAGTTATACCCGTAAACAGTTAGACCAATTAACAGAATTTGTCAAGAAACCTCAGATCGGTGCGAAAGGTATGGTTTACGCCCGTGTGGAAGCTGATGGCAATGTAAAATCCAGTGTAGACAAATTCTATTCACAGGAAGTACTTCAGCAGATGAAGGAAGCTTTCAGTGCCAAGCCGGGTGACTTGATCCTGATTCTGAGTGGTCCTGATGCTATGAAGACCCGCAAGCAGTTATGCGAACTTCGTCTGGAAGTGGGACGTCAGCTGGGACTGCGTGATAAGAATAAATTTGCTTGTCTGTGGGTTGTTGATTTTCCGATGTTTGAATGGAGTGAAGAAGAAGGCCGTCTGATGGCCATGCACCATCCGTTCACTCATCCGAAAGAAGAAGATATTCCTTTGTTGGATACAGATCCGGCTGCTGTTCGTGCCGATGCTTACGATATGGTAGTAAACGGTGTAGAAGTAGGAGGTGGTTCAATTCGTATCCATGATTCACAATTACAAGCCAAGATGTTTGAAATTTTGGGCTTTACTCCGGAAAGAGCACAAGAACAATTCGGCTTCCTGATGAATGCATTCAAATACGGAGCACCTCCTCATGGTGGTTTGGCATACGGTCTTGATCGCTGGGTTTCTTTGTTTGCAGGACTTGATAGTATCCGTGACTGTATAGCATTCCCTAAAAATAATAGTGGACGTGATGTGATGTTGGATGCTCCCGCTGCTTTGGATCAATCACAATTGGATGAGTTGAATCTGGTCGTTGATATAAAAGAGGATAAGTAAGTTTTTTCCGCTTTTTATATAGGATATTGTATAAAAGGCCGATAACGGGACGATCCGAACAAAGCGTAGTGAATGCTGTTTCAGCTAATTCGCTACGCTTTGTCTTTTTGGTTTAAAGTAGTCCGATAAGCTGAAACAGCTTATAAACATATGAAGGAAGCATATAAAAAGTGTATGAAAGAGAAAAATACGATCAAGATAAAGAGTTATGAATCACCCTGCGGAGTGTTGCTGCTCGGTTCATTTGGCGGAAAACTCTGCCTGTGTGACTGGCAGGTGGAAAAACACTGCGATCGTGTGAATCAACGGTTGAAGCGGGTATTGTGTGCCGAATTTGAAATAAGTACGTCAGAAATAATCGAAGAATCAATAGAGCAACTCAACGAGTATTTTGCAGGACAACGCAAAGAATTTAGTGTGCCGCTTCTTTTTGTGGGCACGGATTTTCAGAAAACAGTATGGAATGAACTGTTAAAGATACCGTTTGGCAGGACAATGTCTTATGGTGAAATGGCCAGGCATATCGGGATGCCCCAAGCAGTTCGTGCGGTAGCCAATGCTAATGGTGCAAATTCCATATCAATTTTTGCACCTTGCCATCGTGTGATCGGTAGTGATCACTCGCTGACAGGATATGGAGGCGGACTGTCCGCTAAAAGGTTTTTATTGGAATTGGAATCACAACCTCGGTTAATGTTATGAGCAGACAAGAAACATTTCCAATGCTATAATAATAAATAAAAAGGAATGGGTAGTGAAAATGCCCATTCCTTTTTCTCATATCTTCTTAATGAATTACCATGTTGTTCCTTGGAATACACTACTTTCGTTATAGGGAACCAGATATCCGTTCATTGTCAGCGTATTGCCTGAGAAATTTGGATTTATAGTAACACTGGCCTGATTGGTTCCGCCAGTCAGTACAATGGAAACGGTGGCCGAAACGGCAATCCCATTAATTCCATAATTATAGTACACATTACCGTCTTTATCCTGGCGCATACTTATTCCGTTCACATTTCCCTGAACCGTGACACCTCCTAAGCCGTTCGGGCTCCAGTTATACACAAAATTAGTAAAGGCGGTCTGAATAATACCTTGCCCATCGTTTACTTCCACATAATTCGTGTTAGAGGAAACAAAACGCATTATTCCATTACGGAATACAACGTTATCAGCTTCTAATACAAAAGAACCGTTTTTTAAAGCATTAATTGCTTGGACGTAGGATACAGAGTCCTGCTGAGCTTCCAAGGCTTTCTTTTCCTGACGTTCTTTCTTCCATGCTTCGCGTTTAGCGTCTTCTCTTTGTTTTCTGGTTTGTGCATTTGTCACTCCGCTGAAGCAAACAAGTAACAATGCGGCTAAAAATAATACTTTTTTCATAATTAAGCTGTTTAGTAAATCAATAATATCTTTTGAATATTCTGATAACTAAAACAGCCTTAACCATGAATTGTTTAACGAATATGTGAATTTATATAACGATAACGTTTGTATTTAATCTATAAAGCGTCGGGTTAGATTTTCAAACTCATCAATACGCCGGTCACGGAGGAAAGGCCACCAGCGACGAACATTCTCACTACGGGTCATATCCAGTTCCACTACCATATTTTCTTCATCCATATTGCTGGCTTGTGCCAGTATTTCTCCTTGAGGACCTGCCACGAAGCTATTACCCCAAAATTGGATACCATTAGTCTGACCGGAAGGATCGGGCTCATGTCCTACACGGTTCACGGCGATAACCGGCAGGCCGTTTGCCACGGCATGTCCACGCTGCACGGTTACCCATGCACCTAGTTGACGGATTTTCTCTTCTTGAGTGTCTGTGCTTTCCCAACCTATAGCTGTAGGGTATATAAGAATTTCAGCACCTTTCAGTGCCATCAGCCGTGCACCTTCGGGATACCATTGGTCCCAGCAGACTTGTACACCTAGTTTTCCCAGTGATGTCTGAATAGGTTCAAATCCCAGGTCACCGGGAGTAAAATAAAATTTCTCATAATAGGCGGGATCATCGGGAATATGCATTTTGCGGTATTTCCCTGCTATACTGCCATCTTTGTCAAAAACGACGGCTGTATTGTGATATAGCCCCGGAGCACGCTTCTCGAATAACGAAGTAACCAGTACAATACCGTATCCGGCAGCCAACTCACTGTAGAAGCCGGTAGAAGGACCGGGAACCGGTTCTGCCAAATCAAACATATCCGTATCTTCTGTCTGACAGAAGTAAGGGGTGTTGTGCAACTCCTGCAATACAACCAGCTGTGCACCTGCTGCCGCCACCTGTTCTATATTGTGGTGCAGTTTGCTCAAATTGTGACGGATATCATTAGTGCATGTCTGTTGGATAATTCCTACTTTAATCGTTCTTTTCATACATATATTTATTAATATACACCTTCGGGATATTGCATGGTGACGCAATGCAGCGAGCCATGTTGCTTTATTAAAGCAGTGCAGTCAATACCTACTATCTCTCTTCCGGGAAATGCTTCAGCCAATACTTCTTTGGCGCGCATATCATTCACAGAATCAGCATAAGTAGGATAAAGCACAGCTTCATTCATTATCAGAAAATTGGCATAAGTTGCCGGCAAGCGATGATGTTCCTCATCATAAACAGCACTTGCCATAGGTAGCGGAAGCAGACGGTATGGCCTGCCGTCCAAAGTACGGAACGCTTTTAGTTCTTCTTCCATCATTGCCAGTTCCTTATAGTGTTCATCTTTTTCATTGGTGCACTTTACATACACAATGGTATCATCCGGACAGAAACGTGCCAATGTGTCCACATGGCTGTCTGTATCATCACCTGCCAGATAACCGTGTTTCAACCATAGAACCTGTTTTAAGTTAAATGTTTCTTTTAGAAAATCCTCCACTTCCTGTCGGTTCATTTCATTTCTGTTTTTAGCCAGCAAACATTGCTCTGTAGTCAGCAGGCTTCCTTTCCCATCACTTTCTATGGAACCTCCTTCTAAAATAAAATTCCGGCAGAAAACATATTCACCTTTCAGAACAGGATGGTGAAAATACAGTTCGTTATTAATCTGGTTATCATAATTTGCGGCAAACTTCATTCCCCAGCCATTAAAACAGAAATCCAGCAGCAGGGGAGTAGCGTCTTCTTTCAACAGGGTGATAAAAGCATGATCGCGTGCCCAAGTATCATTTGTGTTGATTTTTGATGTGACTAGTTTTTGGATATCAGCTCCATAATTATCTATACTATCTCTTATGGAATCGGGGTCTGGAGCCACAATCAACAAACTCTGACGTTTCAAAACCTCATAAGCTATCTTAAGAAAACAGTCATTCACTTCGTCCAACATGTATGCCCAGTCTGTGTCTTTATGGGGCCACGTTAGTTGAATCAAACTTTGTTTATGCCATTCGGCGGGTAAATAGGACATATTCATATTTTTAAATTTGTCTTGCAAAGATATGAAATAAACTTTATAGGTTAATTAGTCATCGCTTCGTTTTTGTAACGAGCTTTTCCGTCTTTTCCATAAGAACCAGCGGAACAGTTCATCCCAAGTATTGAAATCTTTTTTATACATGAGACCTACTCCTTGAGTGGTCAGGGTAGATTTAGTAAAATAGCGGTCATTGGTCTGATTATACCCTCTCAAACGGAAATCTCCGTTTTTTGTCAATAACCATATCGCTTCAAAGTCTCCTACGAAGTTGCTATTTGCCATCACATTCTCCTTATAGCCGAAGTTTCCATTTATCATCAGCCTGTTATTCAATAACCTGCCGGACAACATAGCTTCTGCTTCCACATCTGTCCAACCTTTTTCACCGGTACTCAGGTTGGCGCCTATGTTCCAGTTTTTATTGCCCATCCATTGGGACAACATATTGTTCAGCTGACCGGAAAGTGTACTGAAGGCTAAAGAACTGGTTGCATTAGAGGATTGGTCATTATTGGCATAATCATAGGTGTAGAACTTACCAATTCCCAGCAAATAAATAATCTGTGTATTCATTTGTTCTTCCGTACTGGTAGCACTACGTACCAATTCCCGGTCTTCCTCGCTTACAGTGGGCAGTTCCAAATCGAATTTAATATCCGGATTGGATAAATTTCCAGTCAGATTCATCAGACAGTTTACCTTCACCGTACCTTGGTTGCGCGAGGGATCTACTACCAAATCACTTAAAGAAGCAGAATTAACCGTGTATACCGCCTGTAAATCAAGATTCGCCTGATAAGGGTCACCTGAGAAAGTCACCGTGCCACCTGATTTCAAGGTAAAGTCCTTGCGTATTACTTCCTGCATGCTTAGTTTATACATACCTTGATCTATGACATAGCTACCGAACATACGGAAATCACCTTTATTGAAAAAATTCACTTGCAGGTTTCCATTTCCGGTTGCTGTAATATTGTCTCCCGCTACAGGATCCATGATAATTTTCATGGTAGCGCTGGGAGTTGCTTCTATCAACATGTTGATGCGGAGATCCATAGGAGGTCCGTCGTCCTCTTTAGTCTTACGCACATTAGAGTGGTGGTAAAGATTGGTTTCCACATTATCGTGAATGCGCTTGGGGGTTTTGTCTACAAAAGTGATAAACTGATTGCTCGCTGCTTCCGTGGTTACTCCGGTTATATAAGTGAAGCTGGTATTGTTGCCTGTGGTCAGTGAAGCGTCCACTGTCATCGCATTATTTCCACCATCCAGTACCACATTTCCTGTACCATATACTTTTCCGTAAAAAGGCATATTCCCGGCTTCGTAGGTATTGTACATCAACAGGTTGTTGCCTCGTATATTGAAATGGTACATCAGATTTTTCAGCTTTGTGTGATGCAGATAACCATTTACCAGTCCGTCATGTCCCTCACGGTCATAGACTTTTACATTCCTGAAATCCAGACTGCCCGAAGATATATGTATGGAGTCATCCCGGATTTGGAAATAGGTGTTCAACACATCAATTTTAGCATCCATTTTGGCCCTCACTTCACCTTCCAGATCCAAATGCTTGAAATCGCCATATAAACGGACATTTCCGTTGACACGGCCATTTATTTCACTGAAAATTCCTTCTATAAAAGGTTGTAAGAATCCCAGATTGGTACTATCTGCCCGAATCGACAGATCAAGACCTTTTAACTTGGGAGAGACATACCCTGTCACATGAGTGGAGGAAATTCCTTTTTCCGCTATTTGGGCATCCAGTCGTACTCCGCCCAATTCCTTATCCCATACACCTGCAATGTCGGCTTCTCCTAATAAAGAACGGTTCAGACAGAATTTGTGCACATTCAGACGGGTCCGCATCACCGGGTTCTTCATGACACTTTTCAGATGAACCTTTCCGGTTACAAGTCCGCCGAACTCTACATCGTCAAACTGCACAATATCCAGTACATAGTCCAGCTTGATATTTCTCAAATCCACCCGGCAGGAATCACTTTCCTTCTTGGTCAGTTTACCATCTATCCTTAAATACTGGTCCTCATGTTCAAACAGGAAATTATCAATGAATACGCGTCCCGAATCTATGGCAATATGCGAGGGATGAATGTTCCATACCGTATCATTCAGCACTACTTTTGTGGGCTGTATGTTTATATCTGCCTGAAGAATAGGGTGGGGACCTTCCGTTTTGAAGAAACGGGTATCGGCGGCAAATTTACCACCGTAAGTCACATCTGTATTGTTCCCCCAGTTAATTGTTGTTTCCAAATGATCGTTTTTGGCATTGGCTTCCACCGAGAAGTTAAGCATTGCACCACTTTTCATCAGCATACCGCCTCGCAGTGAACATTTGAACCGGTCGGAAGGATTCTCACAAAATAAAACGCCCGAATCATAACGTGTTCCATTGTATCTGAATTCCGGAAAATGTCCTTCTACGTGCAACTTTTCCTCGCCGTCGTTAAAATATCCTTTTAAAGATGCCGGCAGGTATAATTCCAATGGAATCTGAAATAATTTGGATAGCACTTCGGTATTTTCCAGGCAGATATCAAACTGGAAGTTATTGTGAGGCTCAGGCATATTATCCTTTATAGTCAGTAAGGACGGAATATAGCGTTGAACCGTCTTTACCACGCTGGCCGGAATGGTGTGGTAGGAATAGTCACCTCGTATCACCGCTGTCATGAAGGATGAATTTATGCGCAACTCTTTTTCACCGCTTACCTGTCCGGCTGTAATAGTCAGATTATCAAGAAAACACCCTCCTTCATCGGGAGCGTTTAATTGCAGGCTGTCCAATGAAATGCGCCCGTTCATGTCGTCAATGGATTTGCCGGTGAAATCAGCAGTGAGGCCCAGTGAAATACTGGCATTCTCATATTTGTCCGACAGATGGAGGTCGTGAGGGCGCAGGTTCTTTACGGATGCCTTCAGGTTAAAGTCAGGGATTGTTTTGGCAACATTGAAATTACCGTCTATCTGGACAGAACCGTTTGCGTCGTCCATGGATAAGCGCCCGTTAAAGCCTCCGTCCTTATATACGCCATCCAACATGATATTTTCATATTGATATTGACTATATTCAAAGGAAGATATGATTCCTTTGATGTATGATTCCGGATATCGGTTCTTATAGTTGAAACCTTTCAGTTCCACATTGAAATCCACCTTGCCGAATTTCTTTTCCTGATTAAGTAATTTTCCCAAATCCAAGTCTGCACTCGCCACACTACCCGAATAGGTTCTGCTCATACTTTGTTCATCAATGCTCATCATCACGTCCGTTTTCACCATGCCTGCCCCTGTATGGAACAAGCCTGTCAGTGTGAGATCATGCAGATAGCCCGCCGCTTCCCCGTTAAAACGAATATAGTCCAAACGTTGCAAAATGGGAGGAACCTTTCCCGTCAGGTTCGTCATCAGAACGTTTATGCCCTCTTTTGTCATGGTCAAGTTACCCAGTTTGCCGTAAATGTACATATCCATGCCTGCATCCCAGTTACTTAAGGCAGCTTCCCCTGCAATCATCAATCCGTGGTGGTTAGTCAGCCGCAGGGTGGGGCAGTCCAAATGTTTGCCGTGACCGGAGAAAACCAGATTTAGATCCAACGGTTCTTCAAAGCGTGACAAGGCAGGCACAAAAGGAGCCAAATCTTTCAGTATAACGGAAGCCTTCAAAGAGCCGTCATATCTTACATTTTCTGTCATTTGGGGCAATTCGGGCAGGCTGTCATACTTCAAGGTCAGACTGTCTATCTTTAAAGCAGTATTTGAAAGCTCCACACCAAAATCCTTAATATCCAAACGTTTATTGTTGGCTGTAACTTTCATGGCGAACTTCTGCAATGAAAAACCACATTGTTCGTCAAAGCTGACCCGCCGGATGGCGGCATTCAACGAGTCGCTGCGCAATGCCTTCAGTGAAAGCGTTGCAGCGAGATTCTTCACCGATAGATGATGGGCATTGAACTTACCGGGAGTTTCCGGTTCCGATAATATATCGTATGTCACTCTGCCACGCCTTATCAGCACGGAATTAATTCGTAAATCCAAATTAGATTTTGTTTTAACCGTATCTTTGGACGCGAAAGCGTCTAACACAAACTGGAAATTAGGGGCAGATTCCGGAGTTTCCCGGTTCAAATTGACCGTAAATCCAAAAAGCTGGACACTGCTGATGGTGACTTTACCGTTCAATAAAGGCAGAAGGTCGAATTTTGCCGATAAGCGGGCTACTTTCAGCATCTCCTGGTTCTTCCGGTCATGCAAAAGGACATCTTCCACAATGATACGGTTCAGCAAACCCATATCAATCCGTCCTACAGAAACCTCCGTATTCAGTATGTTTTTTAATTCCTTAGTTACAAAAACAGATAATTTGCCCTGAACATACGGTATGTTCAGCAGCACAATTATTCCCAGGTAGACACCAATCAGTGTACCTAGCAGAATACGCACAGTGTATTTAAGACTCTTACTAGAAATCATTGTTTATTTTGGGCTAACAAAAATACGAATAACGTATGACGTAGCCCAAAATAAACGATTTTTTTTACTTGTTTTTATGCAATCTTTTCAACTCGAAGGAGAAAATGACACGGAAACATCCGATAATAAGGAAAGTGATGGACAGCATATAGAGCACGGTAACAGCACCAAGTCCAGGTTGCCAGATGATGGCCATAGAGCAAAGAATAGCCAGAATGCCAAACACCAGATACCACCCCCAGTCCTTTGTGCCATAGCGTTTCAAATCTGTGGAATAGCCACACAATGTAAACCCTCTGAACATCAGCCAGAAAGCAACAATAAACGGAATCAGTTCCATGCTGACCAACGGATAGAATACCAGATAAATACCTATCAGCAAATCAATAATACCTCCGGCAAGATACCATCCCCAACTACTGATTGTTTTTTTGTTTCCGGCAGCAAAAAAAACTTCCAGAATGCCACTGACCAGAATCGAGATACTGAAGATGACACTCAGTGCCACATAACTGCTCACAGGAGCGAACAATAAGCATAGTGCTACCGCAATGTAGAGCAAGCCCAGCAACAGGGACATCCACCAATTTTTTACAGCGTAGCCTAAGCCACCAACTAATTCATTCATATTTGTTAAGTTTTAGGTTATAATTTGAACTAATAACGCCCCCCCTTGCAAAAAGGTTTACCTGCAAATACAAAAAAAGTCTTTAAATACCGCCGATTGACTTTTAGAACTCAAAAAATATTCCGAACTTTGCACGCTGAAAACCAAATTGATAGTTCTATTTACATTTTGAATAAAAATTGAATAAAAAAAGAATGAAAGATAACAAAATCCCTTCACCGTTAGTATCCCTTTTACCCGTATTCGTACTTATTTTATTATTGTTTGTCACTATCCGTACATTTGGAAGTGATGCCTTGTCCGGTGGCAGCCAAGTCTGTCTGCTAGTGGCTACAGCTGTTTGTGTGCTGATAGGTATGGCGGGATTCCGTCGTCCGTGGAAGGACTTCGAACTGGCTGTCACCAATAATATAGCCGGGGTAAGTACCGCACTTATTATCTTGCTGATCATCGGAGCTTTGTCCGGAGCATGGATGGTCAGCGGTGTAGTCCCTACATTAATATATTATGGCATACAGGTTATTCATCCTCATTTTTTCCTGGTATCCACTTGCATTATTTGTGCGGTAGTATCTGTCATGACAGGCAGCTCGTGGACTACCATCGCCACTATCGGCATCGCACTGATGGGAATAGGGAAGGCGCAAGGTTTCAGTGAAGGTTGGATTGCAGGTGCGATTATCTCCGGAGCCTATTTCGGTGATAAAGTTTCTCCGCTTTCGGATACCACCATTCTGGCATCGTCCGTAACGGATACACCGCTGTTCACTCACATCCGTTACTTGATGATTACCACCGTTCCATCACTTGTCATCACTTTGATAATCTTTACCATAGCCGGATTGTCACATGAAGCCACTGATACCGGTCATATCGCCGAATACACCCGTATATTGAGTGATAAGTTCCATATTTCATGGTGGTTGATGATTGTCCCCGTTGTCACAGCGATACTGATTGCACGTAAAGTGCCTTCCATCATCACTCTATTTGTTTCTACGGCTCTGGCTACCGTCTTTGCCTTGATTTTCCAGCCCGGACTATTATGCGAAATCGCCGGACAAGGAGTCGAAGGGATTGCCGCCTTGTTCAAAGGAGGAATGGGAATGCTTTATGGTGGAACCCAATTGGAAACCGGTAATGCGGAAATAAACGAACTGATATCCACTCGCGGAATGGCGGGTATGATGAATACCATCTGGCTGATTATCTGCGCCATGTGTTTCGGAGGGGCGATGACAGCCGGAGGAATGCTCGGCAGTATCACTTCTGTCTTTGTACGTTTTACGAAAAAGCGGGTAGGAATGGTGTCATCCACAGTTGCATCGGGCTTGTTCCTGAATCTTGCTACAGCAGATCAATATATATCCATTATCCTGACGGGTAATATGTTTAAAGACATCTATAGTGCAAACGGTTATGAAAGCAAACTGCTGAGCCGCACGACGGAAGATTCTGTTACAGTCACTTCGCCATTGATACCCTGGAATACATGCGGTATGACACAGGCTACTATCCTTAGTGTTCCCACCATTGTGTATCTGCCTTACGCATTCTTTAACATTATCAGTCCCTTGATGAGTATCACAATTGCTATACTGGGATATAAGATAAAGAAAAAAGCAGAACAGCCGGGCCTGTCATAATAATGATAGGTTCTGATGATTATATATCTTTCACGTGAAAGATTAGCAGGGTTCAAAAATAACTTGTACATTTACCCACCCTAATAAATCATTTTATATTTTTACAATAATATGAAGAAACACATCACATTCGCTCTTCTGTTTGCGGCTGCATTGACAGCCCAGGCACAACAGGGAGGCATTTCAGGTGAAATGCTGAATCAAATCAAACAAAGTTATAAGGCAACCCCTGCCGACAAAGCCATCCGTAACGCCTTAGGCGGAACAAGTATCAACACGTTGGCATTGAACCAGGAGAACCGTGCCGATTTTGATACGGAGTTTTCACACAAGGTGCTATCCAAGGGAATAACCGACCAACAATCTTCCGGTCGTTGCTGGCTTTTTACCGGACTGAACGTACTCCGCAGCCAGATGATTGCCAAATACGGACTGGATGAGATGGAGTTCTCACAGAACTACTGCTTTTTCTACGACCAATTAGAAAAAGCAAACTTATTCTTACAGGGAATCATTGATACCAGTGGAAAGCCCATGGACGATAAAATGGTGGAATGGCTGTTCAAGCATCCCTTAAGCGATGGGGGACAATTCACAGGAGTCTCGGATATTATAGAGAAATACGGACTGGTCCCCAAGAGTGCAATGGTGGAAACTTTCAGCAGTGAGAATACCGGAAAGATGAGTAGTCTGATAGGACTGAAACTGAAGGAATTTGGTTTACAACTACGCGAAGCCGCCGCTACCGGAGCGAAGCCGGCCGAACTGGAAAAGAAAAAGACAGAAATGCTGGGAACGGTTTATCGTATGTTGGTGCTGACCCTTGGCGAACCTGTTTCCACCTTTACATGGAGTCTGAAGGGTGGGGAAGCGAAAGAATATACTCCGGTGTCTTTCTATAAAGAGTTTTTGGGAAATGATTTGACCAATAACTATGTAATGCTGATGAATGATCCCAGCCGCGAGTTTTATAAATGTTATGAAATAGATTTTGACCGTCACCGTTATGATGGCAAGAATTGGACTTATGTAAACTTGCCGATAGAGGATATTAAAGAAATAGCCATAGCTTCCATCAAGGACAGTACCATGATGTATTTTTCTTGTGATGTAGGCAAGTTCCTTGATAGTAAACGTGGCTTGCTGGACCCTGATAATTATGATTACGAATCATTGATGGGAACTACTTTCGGCATGGACAAGAAACAACGTATCCAAACTTTCTCCAGTGGCAGCAGCCATGCCATGACCTTGATGGCGGTGGACTTGGATAAAGCGGGAAAGCCGAAAAAATGGATGGTGGAAAACAGTTGGGGCAGTGCCAGTGGATACAGAGGACACCTTATCATGACAGATAAATGGTTTGATGAATATATGTTCCGTGTGGTGGCAGAAAAGAAATATGTTCCTGCCAAGGTGCTGGATATTTTAAAACAGAAACCAATCCGTCTTCCGGCATGGGACCCGATGTTTGCTGACGAAGAATAAGCGTTATCTCTCTACATTGTATATAATTTAAGCGGACTGTACAGAAAAGAAAGACTGTACAGTCCGTTTTTTTATTCTAAGGCATTGTGTATGTCTGTCATTTTTACTTCTCTCTTGCAAAAAGAAACATAATAGGGAAAATAGGTTTGTTGCAGTGATGAGTTATTGTATAATAGGCTTGCAGAAAGGTGTTTCTTGCATATTTAGGTATAATAAAAAATGGGAATCTCTTCGTAAGAGAACCCCATTTCTGTGCAAATATAGCCCATATTTGCTTTAAACGCAATTTTTTGTTCCAGAAAAATAAGAAAAAGTTGCAAACAGGCGCATCTCGTTTATAAAAACAGCATACGACAAAACCAGTAAATATTCAATTATCAGAGATCTAACTTGACTTTGGGGTTCTCTTACGAAGAGAACCCCAAAATATAGAGGATATCTGATAGCAAATCTGTTCCTCTTTTTCAAATAAAGGTATGATAAAATGTAATGTTTTGATGGGAACAACGAATGACAATCAAGACATAACGAGCGAAGCGCCTAAGTTACTGCTCTGCAGTTCAATCGCTTCTGCTTCAGACCCGGGGTCAAATGCAGTAACCAAGCCACAGGCTGGAATAGGAAAAGAACATCCTGAACTCTCGTGGTACTATATGTATCTTCCCTATAAGGAACTGAAGCGTTATATTGCAGTCTTCAGTGGCAGAAAAGCAGTAAAGCTCCGTACTTCGGAAGGGATAACCAAGGAATGTTACTTCTGTTTCAAAGTGTTTTCTTATACCGAGGCAGGTCATCGGAAACGTTTCGAACAGTGTGATTATACCAAACAAGAGTATGCTGCTCGCCGTGAATCCGCCAGAATCGTGAAGGAAGCCTTTTCCACCGGTTCTGCCTCACAACTCAATGCCCTGACAGATGAAAAGGAAGTACAAGGTAGCGGTTGGTTATTTGTGTGCGCTCCTTTGGAGCAACTTCAGCGCATCTTGTCTGCCATGCTCCCCCGCCAATATCTGGTAACGGACTACGTAACCCATCGTGCTGCGGTTATTCCCCAGCGTCAGATGGAGGAATTCATCTATCTATATGAATCCATGCCCTACAACATTGAACTGTTGAACCGTCCTTTGGAGGCTTATCTTCAGAAGAAGCAACGTATTCGCATTACCGGTGGCATTTTTCATGGTAAGGAGGGGTGCATTATGCGGCTGCATCGAAATACAAGGTTAGTGTTCGCTTTTGGAAATATGACGGTGGCTATCAGCTATCTTCATGCTTTTCCGTTCGAGAAAGTGGACTAGGATACATATTATATTCCCTATTTAACTGAATGACAATAATATGTCCAATTCCTTAAAACAAGTAGCGACCAAGGGGGTTCTCTGGAGTTCGATAGAACGCTTTTCTGTGCAAGGTATTCAGTTTGTAATCATGATTATCATGGCCAGACTGCTAACTCCGGAGGATTACGGCCTTGTCGGAATGCTGACCATATTTTTGGCTGTTTCCCAATCATTGATAGACAGTGGATTTTCCCAGGCCTTGATACGTAAACAAAACCGGACAGAAGTAGATAATTCTACTGTGTTTTATTTCAATATAGCTGTCGGTCTTGCGCTTTATCTGTTATTCTATATTTCCGCGCCTTGGGTGGCGGATTTTTATGGACTTCCCGAACTTTCTTTAGTGATGAGAGTGGTATGTCTGGGTATAATCTTTAACTCACTGGCTGTAGTCCAGCGTGCACTACTGACAGTCAGGATAGATTTCAAGACCCAGGCAAAGGCATCATTGATTGCTGCTGTTATCTCCGGTATGGCAGGTATCATATTGGCTTATACAGGATTTGGCGTATGGGCATTGGTATGCCAGCAACTGGTCAATCTGGGGATAAACACCTTGTTATTATGGATCTTTTCAAAATGGAAGCCCATGAGAACCTATTCCTGGAAATCTTTCAGGGAATTGTTCTCCTTTGGCTCCAAACTGTTGGCGTCCGGTCTGCTGGATACCACTTACAACAATATTTATCCCATTGTCATAGGCAAGGTCTTTTCCGCCGGTGATTTGGGACATTATACACGGGCCCAACAATTCTCTGTTTTCCCCTCTTCCAATATTACAGGGATACTGCAACGTGTGACTTATCCCGTGCTTTGCAGCATACAAAATGATATTGACAGATTACGGGGAGTGTATCGTAAATTTCTCAAGTTGTCCGCTTATGTGGTCTTTCCTCTTATGACAGGACTTGCAGCGGTTTCCTTTCCGTTTATCCGGATTGTGTTGGGTGAGAAATGGATATTCTGTGCGGTTCTGCTTCAAATCATCTGTTTCTCGATGATGTGGTATCCCATTCATGCCATCAATCTGAACCTGTTACAGGTACAGGGACGTTCCGATCTTTTCCTCCGGTTGGAAATTATCAAGAAGGCGATAGGAATCAGCATCCTTTTCCTGACCATTCCTCTAGGTCTGAAAACCATGTGCTTTGGGGGAGTGGTAAGCTCCCTTCTTTGCCTGGTAATCAATACCTTTTATACAGGAAAGCTGATACAAGTCGGTTTTATTATGCAGATGCGCGATTTGTTTCCCACTCTGGTGGTTTCCTTGCTGATGTTTGTCCTTGTGCTTTCCCTTCAGTGGATGACTGAGAATCTGTATGCCCAGTTGCTGGGCGGTATCATTTTGGGCAGTGGGTTTTATCTGGCTGTAACAAGGATTCTCCGCTTTCAGGAACTACAGGAACTGTCCTCATTGTTCTCAAAAAGATAAATTAAAAAAAAAATTGATATGGATAAAAGTTTGATAACAGTAACGTCTCCGTTACTGCCGGACCTTGACGATTTTCACGCAATGCTCAAGGAAATTTGGGCGAGCAAGTGGATAACAAACAACGGTTCTTTTCATAAGCAACTGGAAAAGGAACTGGCTGCTTATCTGAAAGTACCTTTTATCAGTCTTTTCACCAATGGAACACTGCCATTGATAACAGCTTTGCAGGCTTTGAGAATAACGGGAGAGGTGATAACCACCCCTTATAGTTTTGTGGCTACCACCCATGCCCTTTGGTGGAATGGTATTACTCCGGTCTTCGTGGATATCGACCCGTCTACAGGTAATATGGATCCGGATAAGATAGAGGCTGCTATTACACCCAGAACGACGGCCATTATGCCGGTTCATGTATATGGAAAGCCCTGTGATACCGTGCGTATTCAGGAGATAGCCGATAAGTATGGCTTGAAAGTCATTTATGACGCGGCCCATGCGTTTGGTGTGGAAGTAAACGGTGAAAGCATTCTGAATGCGGGGGATATGTCCACACTCAGTTTCCATGCCACCAAGGTTTATAATACGATAGAGGGTGGTGCTTTGGTCATGCACGATGAACAGACCAAGAAACGTATAGACTATTTGAAGAATTTTGGCTTTGCCGATGAGGTGACCGTGGTTGCTCCGGGTATAAACAGCAAAATGGATGAAGTGCGTGCCGCATACGGATTGCTGAATTTGAAACAGGTGGATGCTGCCATTGCTGCACGTCATCAGGTTGCCATAAAGTACCGTGAAGTGTTGCGTGGGGTGGATGGTGTCACATTCTTTGACGATATGCCGGACGTGAAGCACAACTATTCATACTTCCCCATTTTTATAGATGCAGAGAAATATGGTATGACTCGTGATGAACTTTATTGCAGGATGAAAGAGCATAATGTGTTAGGCAGACGATATTTCTACCCTTTAATTAGTGATTTTTCTACATATAGGGGATTGTCTTTAGCTTCTAAAAGTTTACCTAATGCGCGTAAAATGGCTGATTCTGTTATTTGTTTACCCATGCATCATGTGTTGTATAAAAATGAGGTAGAACGGGTTTTAGATATAATAACTGAGCCTTATTAAGTTCATGTTGATTTTAGTAGAGATGTATTTCAATTAAAATTCGTCTTTATTGATACCAACTTGATAATGTAAACAAGTGTAATAAATGAATTTGTCCGATTCCGATGAGTAAAAAGAAAATATTAATGCTGGGAGGTTCTGCCCAGCAAGTAATTGCTATAAAAACTGCTAAGCAATTAGGTTATTATACCGTACTTTGCGATTACCTTCCTGACAATCCGGGACAATATGAGGCAGATAAATTTTATGCAGTCAGCACTACGGATGCAGATGCTGTGTATCGGATAGCTCGGGAAGAAAAGGTAGATGGTATACTTGCATACGCATCTGATCCTGCCGCACTTCCTGCTGCAATGGTGGCGGAAAAGTTAGGCCTTCCCACCAATCCTTCAGAGTCCGTCGCGGTATTGGGTGTAAAACATAAGTTTCGGCAGTTTTTGGCAGAACATGGTTTTGCATGTCCTAAAGTTTATACGTTCCATCCCGATGACGATATGGAGGAGATAAAAGTTGCAGTTAAGGATTTTTCTTTTCCCGTTGTCGTCAAGCCTACAGATTCGTCCGGTTCCAAAGGTGTATCGATATTAAAAGATACACAGGATTTGGATAAAGCTATCGGTGAGGCTAATAGTTACTCTCGTAATAAAACGCTTATCATTGAAGAGTTCATTGAAAGTAGTTTTCCAACTGTCATAGGAGGGGATATCTTTGTATGGAACGGTAAGATCATCCTTTACGGAGAAATGTCCTGCCTGCGGGATGATGATGGAAAAGGACTCATCCCTATAGGAAAAAAAAAGCCTAGTGGTTTGAATAACAAGCAGGTAAAACGGGTCCATCATGAGCTTCAACGATTGATATCCATGCTTGACATCCGGTTTGGCGAGATGAATATCGAACTCCTTCTTGACAGGAATGATAATGTGCATTTTCTTGAAGTCGGTCCACGTGCCGGGGGCAATATGATACCGCTTCAATTATCAGATGCTTTTGGAACAGACCTAGTAAAAGCAAATGTTCTTGTTGCAATGGGAGAGAATCCTCAGATTGAAGGAATACCCCGAGAGGGCTGTTTCGTTACATACGTTCTGCACAGCCATAAAGACGGAATATTTGCCGGAGTGGATTTTTCAAGCGAGATAGCACCATATATCTATCGCAAGGTCATTTACAAGCAGAAGGGAGAACCGGTGGAAATATTTAACGGTGCAGGAAAAGCCATAGGCATCATTTTTCTTCATTTTCACAATGAGAAACAAGTGGAGGATTTCTGTGAGCGTAAAGATGAATTTGTAAAAGTAATACTCGGCAAATGAAAAAGCTGGCTGTAATAGGTGCTTCTACCGGACAATACCAACTCTGTTTGAAAGCAAAAGAAATGGGAGTGGAAATCTATTGTTTCGCTTGGCCGCAAGGTGCGGTGTGCAAAGACATTGTGGATCATTTTATTCCCATTTCAATTTTTGAGATGGATGAAATTGTAAAACGGTGCAGGGAAATCGGAGTGGAAGGAGTTGTAACCAATGCTTCCGAAAGGTGCGCGGCGGTACAACATTATGTGGCGGAGCAATTGAATTTGCCTTGCACACCGTATATGACATTCCAAAAAATACAGAATAAGGATTTTGTGCGTGAGGCCACTAAGGGAATTAAAGGATTAGGCAAGGTAAATGTGTCTAAAGGAAAGGTTGTCGAACTTTTAGAAAGTCAGCCTCGCCCGTTTGTATTGAAACCTTGCAGAGGCTCGGCAAAGCGTGGAGTCAACTTCATTTCCAAGAATACAGTATTAGAGGATGATATTGTCTGGTCGGATGAATTATTTTTGGCAGAACAATATATATCCGGTCAGGAATATTCGGTTGAATCCATATCCTGGAACGGGCATCATGATGTCATTCAAATTACTGAGAAAGTCAGTACAGGTGCTCCCCATTTTGCAGAGATGGAGCATCATCAGCCCGGAATCATTTCAGAAGCGGCAAAAAGGAAAGTTTACAGTCTGATACCTCAGATATTAACGGCAGTGGGTTATGTCAACGGTGCGTCTCATGTGGAAATCAAAGTGGATGCCCAAGATAATGTATACTTGATAGAGGTCAACCCGAGAGGAGGAGGTGATTTCATCTCCAATACGTTGGTCGGGCTTTCTACGGATTGTGATTATTTGAAAGAAATGATCCGTGTGGCTTTAGGATGTTATGTCTCACGGACAATACATCACAAGGCATTTTCCGGGGTTTATTTCCTAGCTTCCCAATCCTCTCGTCTGCTTCCTTGGTTTGAGAAGGAAGAATCTTGGATGTATGAGAAATACAAAAAGGATGGTATTCTGGTGGAGGCGAACTCCAACTATGATCATGGCGGCTACATTATTTATAAAAGTAACAAACGGATAAACATATAGAAATATGAAAACAATTATGGTCTTTGGAGCAACAGGGTTGCTGGGTGCTTATATATCGTTGCATTTTCATGGGAAGGGATGGAAGGTGATAGCTGTCGGACGGCGTAAAAGCGATAACGGTTTTTTTGCCGGCTATGGCATTCCTTACTATTCGGTGGACATCATAATGAAGGATGAGTTTGGTAAATTGCCTAAGGACCATATTGATGTGGTAGCGCATTTTGCAGGTGATTTGCCGGCATCAATGGAAGGTTATGATGGAATCAGATATATTGATTCGATATTAAAAGGCACTTACAATGTACTGCAATTCATGCACGAGAATGGTATTCCCAAAATCATATTTCCACAATCACTGTTCGATATCAGTTACCTTTTCGGCAGTAAGACACCTATTCCTGCAGATTCAGTACGTAAAGCTCCGCTTGAAGGAGACCATGCGATGTATGTTGTTTGCAAAAATGCCGCTGTTGACGTCATTGAACATTTTTATAAAGTATGGGGTATCAAACGGTTCATTTTGCGATTGTCACGTGTGTATGCTTACCATCCCAATCCTTACACTTACCGAGAGGGTAATAAGGTAATGGTATCGGATCGCTTGTTAATGAAATGGGCGGAAGAGGGAAAGCCTATTGCCATTTGGGGAGAACCTGACAGATTATTGGAAACTTGTGCGATGCCCGATTTTTTGCAGATAGTGGAGAAGTGTGCCGATTCCGGACTGGATGGAGGGTTATATAACATTGGCAGTGGCGGAAGTACCCTTGACGAGCGTGTTCATGGTATCGTGGATGTATTTTCCCCTTCTTGTCGTAAGTCTGCTATTTCTTATGCGCCCGAAAAACAATCGGCACGACAATTCGTATTAGATATTTCCAAGACAAAATCAGAACTAGGATACATGCCTCGATATTCATGGAAAGATTACTGTGAATGGTTTAAGGAAGAACGGAAACAGCAACGTTTTGCCAAACTTTGGGGTAAAGAGGAAGATTACAAATAAGTAACTATTTAATGAAGCGAATGGATAAATACTTTGGCATGTCTCCACGAATAGCTCGTTGGAAACTAAATAATGGTTTTGAGAACTTGTTAGGGAAATGGGCGGATAAATCAGAATGGGGGAAACGGTTATATGTCTTTTACTATCAATTGTTTGATGCAAAATACTATGTAGGAGGAAGACCTTTTATAAATAAGCAACTTGACACCTTCAAAGCCGATTGGAAAGGGTTGCGGCGTAAGGATGTTGCACGTGATATGATTTATTGCTTGCATCGTTTCGGAATTAATTTTCAAGATTATTGGATTTATGGGTTTGTAAATAAGAGCCACTATTGCCGAACTTCTTTTGTGCCTGACAAATTGCGTTATCATTATTGTGATATTTTGAATGCTCCCGGAATCTTGCCGTTAATGACAGATAAATATGCTTGCTATCAAAAATATAAAGAGTTTTTCAAGCGTGAAGTGTTGGGATGTTATCAATTGGATGACCAAGATACTTTTCTAGCATTTGCAGACAGGCATGAGCGTTTTATTTTCAAACCGTTGACGGAACATTCGGGACACGGTATTAGGATAATTTCCGTAAAGGATGAAGATATGGAACTTCTGTTTACAGAGCTGATAAGCAAGGGACCGTTTATCGTGGAAGAACTTATTGTACAGGGAAAAGAAACGGCATTGATGCATCCAGCATCAGTCAATTCATTCAGGGTAGCGACATTTGTAGTGGACGAAGAAGTTCACATTTTCGGTATTACATGGCGTATCGGCGTCGGGAATGCAGTGATGGATAATGCAGGGGCAGGTGGCATTTATGCAAGTGTAAATCCTGTTCATGGATTTGTTCAAACGGATGCAATGAATTATCGAGGAGAACATTATAGCATCCACCCCAATTCAAAAGTACGGATAATCGGTTACCAATTGCCTGAATGGGGTGAAGCTTTGTCTTTGATAAAAGCTATGGCGACCAAAGTAAAAGGAACTACCTTGATAGCATGGGACATTGCATACAGTGATAAGGGCTGGCTGATGGTGGAAGCCAATGAAAATGGTGATTGGAGTATTATACAATCCAATAAACAAGAAGGAAAGAAAGCGGAACTTCATTCATATATGGATCGGTATTTTAAAAATGATAAATAAGAGGATGAAATAATGAGCACATTTACACCCAAAGAAAAGGAGCGGATTTTTATAGAACGTACACAGGATTTATGGCCACAAAATTGGGCTGGTTATCTTGAACTTATCAAGCACGAAACTTGGAGTAAGGATGAACTTCAGGATTATAATTTTAAACAACGTATCCGTATTCTCACATTTGCTTATGAGAATACGGAGTTTTATAAGAAGCTCTATGATGATGCTGGAATGAATCCACAGGATATCAAAACTGAAAAAGATTGGAATGCTGTGCCTGTTGTTACAAAACAAATGATTGCTGAGCATTCAAGAGAGATAGAAGTTCGAAATGATGTGGAGAAATATGGATTTGTGGCAAACACAGGTGGTTCCACAGGAAAACCGCTCAGAGTATTTCGAGATAAACGTCATTTCTGGCAAGCTCCTTTTTGGCGTTTTTATGGGTGGCATGTAGGGCGCAAATGCGGTCATCCATTGGCGGATGTTCCTATATGGGGTATGGATCAAGCTTATTTGGACAGGAGTCAGTATCGATTCACATCGGATGAGTTGAAACAGCGAACTATAAATTTTTGGCCGATTCAGTATTATTATCTCAGTCCGTATCAGGAATTTGCAGAGCAGGCACTTAACTTTGTTAATGAAACCGCTAAGTCCCCTCTAGTAAGATTATATGCTTATGCAGGAGCTATTGATTTGTTTGCTGATTATTGTCTTCAGAATCACTTACAAATTCCTAATGTTGCATTTGTAGAAGTTTGCGCTTCTCCTGTGAATCAAATAATCCGTGATAAAGTTCAAAAAGCATTCGGATGTAATGTTTTTGATTTTTACGGGTCAAATGAAATGGGCCCAATGGCTGTAGAATGTATGCATAGTGGTGAAGATCATCATTTGCATGTGCTTAACGATTTATTGCACATAGAATTACTTTCTGACACTGGAGCACCTGTTGAAGGTGAGGATATTGGCAACACTGTTGTCACCTCATTCACAAATAGAGTTTTTCCGTTTGTAAGATACGACCATGGTGACAGGACACATTGGATTAATAAATCATGTGAATGTGGATTGCCTTTTCCCTGTATTGCACCAGTTAAAGGCAGAGTTTCTGATTATTTGTCTACTCGCTCAGGAATGCGTCTTGACGGCGTTGGATTTAATGAAATTTTTGATTTTTATCCAGAGGCCGTGCGGCAGTTTCAGTTCCGGCAAAGTGAAGATGGTGTTGTTTCTCTTCTTGTTGTACCCAATAAGGAGTATTCCATGTATAGGGACGAAATAAATCAGGTCTTTTCCAAATTACAACAGGATTTTGACAGTAAGATAAATTTTACACTTCATTATGTAGAATCTATCGCATACGAAGGAGGAAAAATGCGTTATATTATTCATGAATAATATTGTAATTAATAATAGATGTTTAATAATTCTATGAGTTCAGAGCCGATATTTGTAACAATACTTTGCCTTACTTATAATCATGAATCATATATCCGTCAATGCTTGGATGGATTTGTAATGCAGCAAACAAATTTTCGTTTTGAAGCAATTGTACATGATGATGCTTCTACTGATAGTACAACTGATATAATACGAGAATATGCGGAGAAATATCCAGATATTATAAAACCTATTTATGAAACAGAAAATCAGTATTCAAAACATGATGGATCATTAACTCGTATAATGAATGCGGCTACTCATGGTAAATATGTTGCTTTTTGTGAGGGTGATGATTATTGGATAGATCCTTTAAAATTACAGAAACAGGTGGATTTTTTAGAAAGTCATTCAGATTATTCCATGTGTTTTCATAAGGTAGCTGTATTATGTTATATTCAATCTACATCAGCATGGAATCAGTTTACTATTTTAGATAAAGATTATAGTGCAGATGAAATGTTTAAAAAATGGATAGTGCCTACATGTTCGATAGTTATGAAGCGAGAAGTGCTTAATTACCCTATTAAACATAGTGAAAATAAACTTAATGGAGATATTTTTATAGTGTTATCTTCTGCTGCTGTGGGCAAAGTGAGAGGTATTTCTCAAATTATGGGTGTCTATAGGGTTGCTGAAAGTGGAGTCACTTACAATGGTGATTTGAAACAGAAAAGAATTTTAAAATATCCGTTACATATAGAATGTATACGAACTAATTTTCCTTTTTTATCTGCAAGTATTATAAATAAAAAATTGGCTCTATATTGTTGGGAACGCTCTAAAATTAGAACTTCTTTTGTGGAAAAAAGTTATGATAGGATGGTAGCTGTTAGAGCATATCCATTCATTATATTGTTGGTTTTAGCAAGATTCATTAAAAAAATTTTTAAAAAGTACATGGAATAAAGAATGTAGGACTTTTGCATAATAACTAATTAGAGCTAATTGAAAAATAAATATTTTCTAACTTAAAAGCAGATACTCACAAAATAATTCTAAGATAATAAGCTAAATAGTTCATAATAAAAATGGTGATAATATAAATGAAGCGGGTATTATATGTGGATATATTAAACATAATAGCGTGCGCTGGTGTCTTATTGTTGCATAGTACAAATGGACCAGTGCATAATTTTAATGGAAATGTGAACTTTGATTGGTTTATAGGATTGTTTTCTCATAGTTTTTTCCTTTGGCCTGTTAATGTTTTCTTTATGTTGTCAGGCATTACCATGATGAGGACATGTTATGAAATGACTTGCAAAGGAGAAATAAAGCAATATTATCTTAAACGTTTGAATCGTTTAGGCTATCCTCTGTTGATGTGGAGTTTGATTTACTTACTTATAAAAATTGTTGTTAAGGATGAACCTATTAACATAATTCCTCTTTTAATGAAGGTACTTACTTTTAAGGCTAATGGGTTTATGTGGTTTTTTATGCCACTAATTGTTATCTATCTTTCTATGCCATTTCTTTCTTTATTTGTAGTTAATGCTAAAAAGATAATTCTTGATTGGTATATGGTTTTGGGGCTAGTATTACCTACTATTAGCCAAATTCTATATCCTCAATCTTTAAGAGATTCTTATTATGTATTTGGAACTGGTTATCTCTATTTTGTTGTCGCAGGTTATTATATTGGAACTATTGGAATTGCCGAAAAAGTACGAAAAGGCCTTTATTGGGTTTCTTTTCTTTCTGCTATTTTTATATTTGTTGCAACATATTGGCTAACACTATATTATCCTGAACATTATAGAACATTTCTATCTTATTTGACTTTGCCTTGTACATTAACAGCATTAGGAGTTTTTACTTTATTCCGCTATGTAGATTGGAATACTATATTATATAATTTTCATCTTACACCGCACGAATGTGCTCTTTTTAGTTCCTTTAGCCTTGGCATTTATTTGGTGCAACTTTTTTGGTTTATGTTTCTTAATTACTTTCATCTCTGCGTTGGTCATCCTCTCATTCGATTTGGGGTGATGTATGTACTTTGTCTGTTTTCTGTATATATACTGAAACAAATCCCTTTTTTAAAAAGATTGGTTCCTTAAATTGTAAATAAGAATAGGATATATTTTTAGAAATGAGAAATAGATTTAGATCAATATTGGAATATATATTGGTACTTTGTATCATACTGGAATTTAATACTCCATATTTGTTTTTTCCTTTTGTAAAAAATGGATTACAAATTCTTTTATTATCCCTTTTATTAATATTGGTTTTGATGTCTCATTATTCAATAAGAAAAAAAGTAAATGGTTATGTTCTCATATATATGTTGGGAAGTATATTTCCTATGTTAATGCTAGATTCAAAATTTTATTTTGCTTATGTGAAATGTTTTTTTGTTATGTTGCCATTAATGTGGGTATATTTGAGTTTGCGGAAATCTGTGAGTGTGTCAGCTTATCTTTCTGTATTTTTTAAATACTCAAATATAATGATAGTTTTGTCAGTTATATCTTTAATTATGTGGATACTATGTTCTATTCTACAAGTTATCCCTATGACATCAATGTTTCCTTATGAATGGCATCCTACCCAAGAGTTTATTCCAACCTATTATGGTATTTATTTTGAGACACAAACTGTTGGGGCAATATGGCGGAATACTGGTATATTTAATGAAGGTCCTATGTATAATATGGTATTGTGTATGGCACTTACTATAGAATGTTTTATTCGGCCAATTAAATCAAAAGTGAAGATTTGTATTTTAATTATAACTATTATTTCTACATTAACTACAACAGGTCAACTTTTTCTTTTGTTATTGGGAGGATATTTTTTATATAAGAGAATGAGTAATAAATTGCGAATGTTTTTTCTAATAATAATGCCTTTTTGTCTTTATGTTTTTCTTCTGATCGTTTATACAGTGATGAACAATAAGATAGAAACGGGTGGGGAAGGTTCTGTGAATGCAAGAAATTGGGATATCCAGCAATGTATAGAAATAGGATTGGAACATCCTATCATGGGAATAGGAATGATTACCGAGAAAAAACCTCATGTGTTAGGAAGAGAAGTCGGATTTAGTAATTCTTTTTTTGTCGTTTTTATGCGTGGTGGAATTTATGTGTCAGTTTTGTATTTGGGGGCGTTATTATTTATTCCCTTTTTTTATTGTCAAAAATATAAAGACATAAATTGGGGTGGAGTAATGTTTTGTTTCTTTTTGATATTTTGTATCACAATGTCATTTATGAAGTTTTTTACTTTCCTTTTTATGGCATGGGGATTATCTAATATTGATATGAAAAGATGGAATATTTATGATTGTGTTTCGAAATATTAGTTTTTAATAAATGTTAAACATTTACATAATGGATAAAATTCTTACAATTATAATTCCAACATATAATATGGAGAAGTATCTTGACAAGTGTCTGACTTCTCTTATTATATCTGATGAAAATATGACTTTATTGGAAGTCTTGGTTATAAATGATGGAAGTAAGGACAATTCCAGCAGTATAGCCCATAAATATGAAAAATACTATCCAAATACCTTTCGTGTTATTGATAAAGAAAATGGGAATTATGGATCTTGTATTAATCGGGGACTTAAAGAAATAACGGGAAAATACGTTAAGGTGCTTGATGCTGATGATTATTTTGATACACAAGTTTTTGATGAATTTATTTCTTTTCTTAAGAAACAGAATGTTGATTTGGTTATCAATGATTTTAGTATAGTAGATGAGGAAGCTAAACGATTGGAAGAGTATAATTTTAATCTTCCTGCTAGTAAGTCATTTACTTTATCGGATTTTCCTAAAGGCATTCATGAATGGATTTGGCATCATGCCATGACGTATAGCAGTAGTATTTTTGATAAGATTCAATATCACCAGACAGAGAACATTTCGTACACGGACGATGAATGGGTGTTATTGCCTATGTCAATGGTGAAAAAGGTGTGTTATTTTCCTCATGATATGTATCAGTATTTGCGAGGAAGGGAAGGGCAGACTTTTGATCCAAAAATATTACTTCGTAGTTTTGATATGCGTATCAAGGTAGCTAAAGCTATGGTTAAAGGATATGAAGAATTATATGAACGTTCATCTGAGGAGGCACGTAAGTTTATGGAACATAAACTTGTCCAAAGGTTAAAGCCATTATATTATTTTTATTTGGTGAAACATAATACTCCAGAAGGAAATAGACAAATAAAAGAGTTTGATTTATATGTAAAAGAGAGATCAACTAGAATTTTTAGTTTATGTACTTGTACATCTGTAAATTTTGTTAATTGGAAATTTATACGCAATTGGCGTAACTCTTCTTACAAAGCGCATACTGTAATGTTGGCTGCGCTTATTTTGCTTGAGAAATTTCACAAGTATACTTATAATATGTCAGTTCCTCGAATGCCTAAGCAGTTGAAAAGGCAAAAATAATAAATATCTTTTTATATGAATGTAGCCATAATTTTTGCAGGAGGAGTGGGCTCACGGATGCATACAAAGTCTCGGCCTAAGCAATTTTTGGAATTGAATGGTAAACCTGTCATTATATACACATTAGAATTATTTGACAATCATCCCCAAATAGATGCCATTGTTGTAGTGTGCGTGGAGAAGTGGATTCCGTTTTTAAAGAAAATGTTAAATAAGTTCGAAATCTATAAAGTAGTGAATATTGTTTCTGGAGGAGAAACAGGGCAAGAGTCTATATATAATGGTTTGTGTGCAGCAGAAAAATATGCAGATGAAAATAGCAGTAAAGATGTTGTTGTCTTGATACACGACGGGGTTCGTCCTTTGATTACTGAAGAAACGATTACGGATAATATAACTAAAGTGAAAGAATGTGGAAGTTGTATTACTTGTATTCCAGCTTATGAAACATTCGTGGTAAAACATGATGATGAAAAGTTGGAAATTCCTCAACGTTGTGATTCGTTAATAGCACGTGCACCTCAAAGCTTTTATTTGAGAGATATTTTGGATGCTCATAGAAAGGCTCAAAGGGAAGGAAAACGAGACTTTATAGATAGTTGTACTTTGATGAACTATTATGGATATAGATTGGGGTTAGTAAACGGTCCTGTTGAAAATATTAAAATTACAACACCCACTGACTTCTTTATTTTTCGGGCAATGGTTGAATTACATGAAAATCAGCAAATTTTTGGATTTTAATAATAGTAAAAATGAACAAGATACAGAAAGAAGACATTACATTATTTGCTGATACATTTAATTTGTATGAATGTCTGCGAAACAAATCATTTATGGTAACAGGAGCTACAGGTCTGATAGGTTCTGAATTAGTTTATGGCTTGATAGCCTTGAATCATAGGTATGATTTAAATATCCATATTGATTGCCTAGTTCGAAATACAGAAAAAGCAAGGTTGATGTTTGAGGAATATGAAGTGACTATTCTCAATTATGATTTTATGGATAATAATGAGTGTATAAACACAAAAAATATAGATTATGTGATACATGCTGCTAGTCCTACTGCCTCAATGTATTTTGTGGAACATCCTGTAGAAACAATTGATATAGCTTTAAACGGAACCCGCTCTGTGATAAATTATGCAATGCGGAACAATGTTAAAAGTTTGGTCTATTTATCTTCCTTGGAATGCTATGGGCAAATTTTTGATGACGAAATGCCTTTGACCGAAGAAATGCAAGGATATGTGGATCCTCTGAATGTACGCAGCAGTTATTCCATGGGTAAACGAATGTGTGAATGTATGTGTGTGTCAGCTTATAAAGAATATGGAGTTCCTGTTAAAATAGCACGTTTGGCACAGACTTTTGGTGCAGGCATTGCTGCTTCTGATAATCGGGTTTTTGCTCAGTTTGCTAAAAGTGTGATTGTTGGCAAAGACATTATACTGCATACTGATGGGAAGTTGAAACGTCAATATCTTTATTTGACAGACGCTATAAGTGGTATATTGTATGTTTTGTTAAAAGGACGGAATGGAGAGGCTTATAATGTAGCGAATGATGAAACTTATATTTCCATAAAAGAAATGGCTGAAATGATATGCCGTGAATTTCGACCACAATTAAAGGTAAAACATGTGGAAGAATGTGAGGACAGAGGATATGCTCCAGTAACAAAAACTCGTATGACGTCTGCCAAATTGGAAAAATTAGGCTGGAAACCTCGCTTGAGTTTAAGGGATATGTATGACAGACTAATTAAATCATTAGTTTTATGAAATGGAATTTAAGGTACTGCTTGATTGTTGTATATAATAAAATTGTATTGACAAAGACATATCAATTATGTCGAAATTATGTTTTTAGATTTCGATACAAACACTTGCCAAAATCTTATGAATCAATAAGAAATAATTTGATTGAAAAAAAGAAAATTAATGTTGCCTTTTTTATTCATGATGCAGCCAAGTGGAAATATGAAGGTGTTTATCGTTGTTTTGAAAAAGACGAACGTTTCAATCCTTATATTGTGATCGTACCTTTTGCGGCAGGTAGCGTGACCGGATATAATGTTGAAGAAAATATGATGAAAACATATTCATATTTTAAAACGACACATAAGGTTTGTCTGCCTTATGATGCAAATTCTAAAAAAATTTTTGATATACGAGGAACAGAGTTTGAACCGGATCTTATTTTTTACATGAATTGTTGGCATGAGTATGGAAAATACAAGCAATTCTCATATCGTCATAATTGGGATAAATTACAGGCTTATGTGCCTTATGCTTGGATGATTAGTGCAAGGTATATTGAACATTTTAATCGTGATTTTCATAATTGTATGTGGAAAATATTTTATGAAACTCCTTTGCACGTAAATATGTCGAAACAATATGCCATAAATAAAGGTATTAATGCAGTGTCGAGTGGATATCCAATGCTAGATGTTTTTTTTGATTCCAATTATGTACCAAATGATTCGATTTGGAAAAAACAGGGGAAAAGGAAGAAACGTATAATATGGGCACCACATCATCATATATATGAGAAAAATAGATGTGCAAATTTTTTATTTGTATATGATCTGATGATTCAGTTGGCAAAAAAATATGAAAATGAAGTTCAGTTCATCTTTCGTCCCCATCCGGAATTAGCCAAAAAACTTGATTTTTGCGTATCTGGATGGAATGAACAGAAACGTAAAGAATATTATTCTGTATGGGAAAATATGCCGAACACACAAATAGAATTGGGAGATTATATAGATATGTTTCTAACTTCTGACGCATTAATACAAGATTGTGGTTCTTTTACAGCAGAATATTTGGCTACAGGAAAACCTATGTTGTTTATGGAAGCTAATAAGGAAGTTATTGCAGGATGGAATGAATGTGGTAAGGCAATAGCCAGTCATCTCTATCTTTCGGATAAAGGTGCTGGGGTAGAGGATTTTATTCAGAATGTGGTAATTGCCGGTCAGGATTCCATGTTAGAACAAAGATTGAAATTTATAGAGAACTATATTCGACCGAAGTCGGGTAATGCATCTCTTTACATATATGAATATATCAAACAGCAATTGTCGTGAATAAATTAATATTTTGCATTCTATTTTCTTGTTGCTTTTGTTGGAAAGCATGGGGTCAGACTCCTATTATTATAGCTCATCGCGGTTATGTTAAAGGGACTTCTGTTCAGTTATTGGAAAATAGTATAAAAGATTTGTCCAAATTGAAATCTTATGGTGTACAGGGCGTTGAATTTGATATTAGGAAAACAGCAGATGGTAAGTATATAGTTTTACACGATGCTTCAATATCAAGAACAACTGAATATGAAGGTAAGATGAATGTAAAACAGATGTCTTTGAAAGAAGTGAAGAAATATAAATTGGTCTCTCGCAAGGGAAATAGGCGCAAAGAGAAAATACCGACTTTAGAAAAATATCTCAAAAGTTTGAGACGAAATAAATTTTTATTAATGCCTCATAGAAAAGATATAAGCATCAATGATTTATATAGTCATATAAAGAATGCGAAATTGTTGGATAATGTAATTCTTTTTGAATCATCTCGAAACATGGATAAGGCAGTGACATTATATGGAAATGATAAGCTAAAGGTGTTAAGTGGATACGCTTTTAAACAATTAAGTGATAAAGAGTTATTATCATTTGAAAGATTTTTGCCTAATTGCTATATTGATATTGATGTTTCTATTTATTCAAAAGAATATATGGAAAGGATTATTTCCCATGGTTTTGGTATTGCATTAGAGAATTTGCAAGGTGAACAATCAGCTGTTACTAAGGAAATGATCAAGGATATTGGAATCTTATTTACTGATTTTGGAAATCTATACTATAGATGAAACATTATGATTATTTGATAGTAAATGCTTCAGGTTTGTATGGCTCCACATTTGCCTGTCGGGCAAAAAAGAAGGCAAAGTATGTTATGATTTGAAAAGTATGGATTCTTTCCAAACTAGATTTGTCGGTTATATATTTGAGCATTTACTTGATGTATGAATTGATAAGAATCAAGTGAAATGCAGAAAATAGGTCACATATATCAGTAAGAATAATATGGATAAAAAGATGGGAGAATTCCTTGTGGTTTCATATTTCATAAAGGTTATGAATAAAATTACTGAATTTTACTATTGTTAGAATATATCAATAATTTAAAGTATGTTGTTATGGTTAAGAACCATTATGATTATCTTGTCGTAGGTGCCGGTCTTTTTGGCTCTACATTTGCTTATCGTGCCAGTCAACAGGGAAAGAAATGTTTGGTAATAGATAAGCGTTCACATTTGGGAGGGAATATATATTGTGAAAATATAGAAGGAATCAATGTCCATAAGTATGGGGCCCATATTTTTCATACTTCCAATAAACAGGTTTGGGAATTTGTGAATTCTATTGTAGAGTTCAATCGTTATACTAATTCTCCTGTTGCCAATTATAAAGGGAAATTTTATAATTTACCTTTCAATATGAATACATTTCATCAGATGTGGGGGGTGACTACTCCTGCTGACGCAATGGCTAAAATAGAGGAACAAAAGTCTGAAGCGGTAGCAAGGATGAAAGCTGACGGGGTAGAAGAGCCTCGCAATTTGGAAGAACAGGCTCAGGTATTGATAGGTAAAGACATCTATGAAAAATTGATAAAAGGATATACCGAGAAACAATGGGGGCGTAAATGTACGGAGCTGCCAGCTTTTATTATTCGTCGTTTACCTATCCGGTTTGTCTTTGATAATAATTATTTTAACGATACTTATCAAGGTGTTCCCATAGGTGGCTATAACAAATTGATTGAAGGGTTACTGGATGGAATAGAAGTTCAATTGAATACGGATTTTTTTGCAGATAGGAAAAAATGGATAGAGCTGACTAATAAAATTGTTTATACTGGAGCGATAGATGAATTTTATGATTATTGTTATGGTCATTTGAAATACCGAACCATATCTTTTGAGACAATCGTTGAAAATATATCTAATTATCAAGGTAATGCTGTTGTAAATTATACAGATAGTGCTATTCCTTACACTCGAATTATAGAACACAAACATTTTGAAATGTTTGGTTCTGAACTTGATCGATGTCCGAAAACTGTCATCAGTAGGGAGTATAGTACTGAATGGAAGCCTGGTATGGAACCATATTATCCTGTAAATGACACTTATAATAATGAATTGGCAGACAAGTATCGTTCTTTGGCTGGCAAAGAGAAAAATGTAATCTTCGGAGGAAGGCTTGCCGATTATCGTTATTATGATATGGCTCCTGTAGTGGAACGGGCATTGCAGGTAGAAATTGAATAAAGTACTTTAATACTTAATTTATGGATATCAAAATTTTAGTGGCCACGCACAAGGACTACTTCATGCCTCATGATGACGGATTGTATCTGCCGATAAAGGTGGGCAATGCTCTGTCTCGTTTAGAAGGACGTTTTCAGGGAGATGACACGGGTGAGAACATTTCAGAAAAAAATCCGTATTATTGTGAATTGACAGCCTTATATTGGGGATGGAAAAATTTGAATTCAGACTATATTGGACTAGTTCACTATCGAAGACACTTTTGCTTAAAACGCATAGGGAACAATTGGGAAAGTGTACTAACAAGGAAGCAAGCGGAATATCTATGTCAAAATTATGATATAATTCTCCCGGTGAAACGTCGTTATTGGATAGAAACGCTAGCTTCTCACTATTGTCATACTCATGATATCCGTCATTTGGAACTTACTCGAGAAATTATAGCAACAGATTATCCTCAATATTTATTAACTTATGATAAGGTATTGAAGCGACGGAGTGCACATATGTTTAATATGTTTGTGATGAAAAAAGAATGGGTAGATAAGTATTGTACATGGTTATTTGACATTTTGTCTCAATTGGAAAAACGGATAGATTTGAGAGGAATGGATTCGTTTCAAGCTAGATTATTTGGACGGGTAAGTGAATTATTATTAGATGTTTGGATAGAAGCCAATCAATTGAAATATAAAGAAATTAAGTATGTCCCTATAGGTCCTTATCATTTTTGGAAGAAAGTGGGAGCATTCTTGAAGGCCAAGCTGTATGGAAAACAATACAATGCAAGTGTGTAAATGGAGTTTACCAATAAAGAGGTGGGGAGTATTGCTATTCCTTTTGGGAAATATGTTGGTGACATATGGTCAATACATGTATGGTACGACTGGTTTGCTTCAGATGCCTAGTGCTGACATGCAACGTGATAAGACTTTTATGATAGGGGGAAGTGTTTTGGCACCTCAAATCATACCTTCTAAAGAATGGTGGGGAAATTATTATACGTTTAACTATTACATAAATATAACTGTTTTTCCTTGGTTGGAAATAGGGTATGATTGTGTACTGGTGAAAGCTAAACCTGGAATTTATCATTGGGTACCTTCCACTTATGGAAAATTCGTTAACCAGGATCGTTCCTTTCATGGGCGGTTGAGGGTTTGGAAAGAAAGCTGGTGGAAGGACTGGACCCCACAGGTAGTGTTCGGGTTGAATGACCCGGGATCCGGATCATGGGAGGGCGGTGCGTCTAGTTTTGATCAGAGAACAAACGGTTTCTTCTGTCGGTATTATGTAGCAGCGACAAAGCATATCAATTTTCAGCAGTATGGGCAATTGGGAGTTCATGTGGCATACGCTTGGAAAATGAAGCGGATTGACGAATTGAAAGGTAGGCAGCGGAATATTAAAGGTTTATGTGTGGGAATGAATTATCAATTTGATTTGCCGGATAATGGAACATGGACTAGAAGCGCTCTTAATGGTTTGAACCTAATGGCTGAGTATGATAGTGAGAGTGTTAATGTCGGATTTCACTATTCCTTCTGGAAAGACTATATCAACGCCGTAGTAGAACTAAACCGTTGCAAGTACTTTTCCGGTGGCTTAGTCTTCAAAATCCATTTAAAATAATAAAAAGCGCTCATTCATAGGAATTTCCAGATAGAATTCGTTTCTTTGCGGTCAGAAACCATAAAATCATCTTTATTATGTCATCCCGCTTTGTAAACCCTTTCACGGATCTCGGCTTCAAGATAATCTTCGGCCAGCCCGCCAGCAAGGATCTGCTGATAATCCTGCTTAACGAACTGCTGTCGGGTGAGCATCACATTGAAGACCTGACGTTTCTGGACAAGGAGGACCGTTCGGAGAATATTCACGACAAGGGCATCATCTATGACCTTTACTGCCGTACCTCTACGGCGAGTACATCATAGTGGAGATGCAGAATCGTTGGCATAGCCATTTCCTGGACCGTACGCTCTATTATGTGTGCCGTGCGGTGAGCCGCCAGATGGAGAATCCGTCCTCTAAAGAGGTATGTGTTCCCGACACTCCGTTGGAGGGGGATTGCGGTCTGCTCAGGGAAGAAGAGGCTTCTTACGGTCTCCGTTACAGGCTTCCTGCCGTGTACGGCATTTTCCTGATGAATTTCAAGGAGGATGGTCTGGAAAGCAAGTTCCGTACCGACACGGTGGTTTCCGACCGGGACAGCGGTCGTGTGGTGAACCGGAATTTCCGTCAGATTTATCTCCAGTTTCCTTATTTTACGAAGGAACTGGACGAATGTTCTACTTTATCCGATAAACTAATGTATGCACTGAAGAATATGAACAACTGGAACAGAATGCCCGATGCGCTGAAAGAACAGGTTTTCAGCCATCTTGACCGCCTTGCCGCCAAGGCTCACCTGTCTGAGGGTGACCGTATCGCTTATGATAAGGCGGTGGACCGTTATAACGTGAGCCGTATTGTGGAAAATGATATCCGTGAACAGGCTGTCGCGGAAGGAAAAGCGGAAGGAAAAGCGGAAGGAGAGGCGGAAGGACGTTTGAAGGAGCGTTTGGAAATCGCCCGTAAACTGAAAGAGAACGGTTTTTCCATAGCGGATATTGTCCGGGTTGCCGGACTTTCAGCGGAAGAAATTGATAAGCTGTAACGGTGTGCACGATTGATTGTACTGCTAGGTGATTTGCTTCTGTTTTGTAGAAAGATGAATGGTGGGTAGGGTAAATTAGAATGATGTCAATGTCGGTTCTCTATAGGGCTATCGTATACGATTAGTATGGTAGTCTGTAGATTGAGTAAATTCATTATTGTAAAACCTTTCTACAAAGAAAAACAAATCATACGTAAGGGCATTCTCCATGCAGTTTCCCCCAAAGAAGAAACTGCATGGTGATTGCCACTTTCTTTATTATTTCTCCAAGTACCCGAATACCCCCTCCGCATCGAAACACGGACAAGCCTTCGGGATACTTCCCGGCATATCCCTGTGTCCCCTTATCCGGACACCGGGAAAGATTTTCACCATCCGCATCAGCAACAAAATAAATTGTTCCGTCTGTTCCGGTGTCCGGGTATCTGCCGGACGTCCGTCCGCATCCAGCCCGCCCTCATAGCAGATGCCTATGCTGCAACGGTTCCAGGGGCGGCAGTGCGCACCCACTTCCAGAAGCTTGCGGTGCTGGGTCACACTTCCGTCACGACGGATATAAAAATGATACCCCACCGTGCGGAAACCTCGCGTCTTGTGGTCACGGAGCAGTTGCTCGGCGGTGTAATCCCGGGTGGAGCGTGTGGCGCTGCAATGAATGACGATATATTTCACGGAAGCGGAGGATGCCATCATCGGGCCGTCCTCTTGAGTGAGGAGAGCACGTTCGTTCGGGATCTCTTCCTCACCGATTATCATAGGGAAAGTTTCTTGAATCATGGTTGAATTGAAATAGGGAATTAAAAATTAAAAAGTGTCATGCGATGGGCCAGGGGGCTTTTTAAAAGAGAGTGGTGCAACTGGTTACGCCCAAGGCGGTGAGCGCTGCTATGGCAGCTTGGATAATGGCGTGCAGAATTTGCTTCCAGGTGATTTTCTTTGAATTGTTCATAGGGATATTTGTTTTAAAGGATTTGTTTTTTTCTGTCATTCCGGACAAAGACGAGGAATCTGTGGGCATAAAAACGATTGCATTCAGATTCTTCACTTTGTTCAGAACAACAGTTTTATTTCAGAAAGGCAGATCTTTACAGAAACACAGGTCTACTTCAGAGTAACCGTTTTATTTCAGAAATACAGATCTTTACAGAAATACAGGTCTACTTCAGAGTAACCGTTTCATTTCAGAAAGGCAGATCTTTACAGAAACACAGGTTTATTTCAGAGTAACCGTTTCATTTCAGAAATACAGATCTTTACAGAAATACAGGTCTACTTCAGAATAACCGTTTCATTTCAGAAAGGCAAAATACGATCAGACTTCAGAAGCCCGGAAAGTTCAGGCGTTTTCTTCCGTCTTGTCATCTGGTCCGGAAGCCTCTCCCGTCAGGTCCACGGTGTTTTTCCCCGCTTTCAGGGCTTTAACCACCAGCTTGGCAGCCTTTCGGGTAGGGACCAGGTTGAATACGCTGTCTTTCAGCAAGCTGAGGAAACGGGTCCCGGCTTTCCAGCGCACGTTCAGGTCTTCCACATGGATGGCGGGATTGTATGTCTCCAGTGATTCGGCTCCCATGCTGTTGATATGAATGGAGAAAGTGCCCAGATCGCCCATCTGGATGCGTTGTCCTGCCAGAAGCTGCTCCCGCATACAGTCCACCGCTTGGATCAGGACCGCCTGGATGTCGGCACGGTTGTATTTGGAACCGTGAGTCGAGATATGCTCGGCAAACTTGTCCAGTGTCATGATTTCTGAGTACTGGGCGTTGGCGTAAGCCTTCTTGGGAGCATCCTGGTCACTGGGATTGGCACGGAGTGAGATACTGTAGTTGATCATCGTTTTTGTTTTTAAAGGGTTATTATTATCGGAAAAGTGTCAGGTAGGAGCAAGGCGCACACTGCTGCGGCATCCGGTGAAACTTGGGGCAAGATCCGCGGAATCTTGTACCAGGATTTTTGTAATCTTGTGCCGGGTTGCGGCTTCTTCCTTCTGACACTGCAAAGATAACTTCACGTCCGTGCGGCGTGACCCCTTCCGACCCCTTTTGACCCTTTGGGGAAACTGTCCGGGAACTCGGCCAGCACTTGCGTCATGTGGTGACTTCAGGGGGGGCACGCTTCCCTCTTTATTCTTTCCGCGTAATCCACGCTCAAAGAGAGAGGAAGAGTTCTCGGACAGTCTGTGGCAGATTCCAGGGGGAATCACGGTTCTCCCAGGTGGAGGTAGACGAGTTGCAACTGGCGGCAGGTGAAGGATTTCTGACAGGGATGGTATCCAGTGGCTTCCAGGGCGTGGAGCAACGGTGCGCACCGGGCGATCCAGCGCATCAGATGACGCACGGCTACTTTCGGCGTACTGTCCGGAAAATAGAGAAGGGCTGTTTCGGTCTTATTCATGAATGGTTTCTTGTTTAACGTGAGTTTGATAGATGATGATAATGAACCAACGGCCAATCACCTACGGATAGAGTGCGGCCCGGTTGGCACATTGGCGCATTGGTAAATTGTACATAGCAGCAAATCAATAAATCGGTACATTGACACATGGGCAAATTATTCAAATCCCCTTTCGGCATAAAGCGTGCCCGATTGTTTTTATACTAACCGGCATGGAGTGTCGTATATAAAGTTTATCCGGAGTTTTCCGAACAATCGCAAAGAACTGCCACAAACGATTTTTGCTATCCGGGAACAACGGCCGCACGGAGCAGCGACGGGGACACGGGGACAGTGGGGACAGCCCCTTTTTTCCTCACACACACATGCGTGTACATATAGAGAGCCGCGTCAGTTCTTGTGATACGTTCCCTTGCCGTCCACACTCACCAGCGCCCCCTGTTTGGTGAGCCGTTTGAGCCAGGTCAGCGCGGTGGATTCAGGTATCCTCCTGTCGTGCGCTTTTTCCAGCAGCATCCGGCGGGTAAACTCGTCCTCCATCTCGGCAAAGAGCATATCCTTGTCCGCCGTGCTCCGGCGCTTGATAACGGAGGAGGACAGAAACGAAAGAACATGGGTGGCGTGCAGATAAAGCGGCTCCACCAAGGCAAGTACGGCATGGAAATCATCGTCTGTAATCGCCAGGTTCCAGCGCGGGATGATACGGTCCTTCAGATTATCGGAAGAAATATGCGCGTCAGGTTTCACCAGAGAAGGGTCTTCCAGGCTTCGCAGGATGGCGACTATCGACATCATGCGGCACGCATTGACGGCAAGACGGATGACGGAACTGCTCATCTCGTCCCCGTTGATCTTGCCGGAGCGATGGAACAGCTTGTCGAACAGGAAGTTGAACTGTTTATGCTGGGCATGAGTCAGCTTCAGGGTAAACAATCCCCGAAGCGTCAGCTCGTCCAGCGTGTTTTTCCATTCGTTGCCCATCAGGCGGAATTCCTCGTCCACATCCACCTCATCCTCGCCGAACTGGTCCGCCCACTGGGTGACGCGTGGCATATAATAAAAGTTCTGGCGGGAGAACAGACCGTTCTCCGCCGTGGGGATCAGGGGCTTTACCTGTGCGGGCGTACCCGAGAGCAGCACGGAGAGATAGCTTCTGCTCACCTCCTGATATTCGCGGTCAGTACGCCGGTTGTAAGACAGGCGGTCGTGGTCGAACGCCTTGCGCAGCGTGTCGCTCCAGTTTCCGTATTCGGTCCCTATGGCGGTGGATACGGTGTCCGCCTCACTTTCGCAGATGATGCCCGTTCCGTTGGAATCCATGATATTTTGCAGGATGCCTGTTCCGGTGTTGTTTCCCGATATGAGGAACATCCGGTTGGGAGGCAATACGGGAGCTTCCTGATTTTTCCGTTCCTTGCCCAGAGAGTCGTAGGCAGCCTTTTCCCGGCGGTAAGTTTTCATCGCCTCTTTCACCTCGCTGCGTATCTTGTCGTGTATGGGTTCGATGAGGAGCCGTACCCATGTCAACGCGCTTTTTCCCGAGGCGGACGGGGCCACGATGAAAGTCTGCATACAGGGGGCCTGCCACTTCCGGCCGTACTGGCACCGCACTATGTGGGAGAGGGAGGCACCCAGTACGGTAAACGCTCCCAGGAGCAATATATCACGCTGTTCGGGATTTTTACCGAAGGAGATGATTCTCTCCAGCAGTTCCGGCCACACATAGTTCTGTGGAAAGGTAGGCAGGGGGGAATAAGGATCGGAGCCTTCGGTGAGCTGTTCCTCCTCGTCGGTATCATCGGAAATGTTATTTTCCACCTTATTATATCGCGCGCACGTGTGTGGAAAATCCGGGGCTGTCCCTGCTGTCCCCATTGTCCCTGCCTTGTGAGAGCCGGTGCTGCCGGAAATCTTCACTCCGCATTGCCCGGCCAGATGGAACACGGTTCCCAGATGTATATCTTCTTTATCGGCATGAAGCGCGTTCGAGAACAGTGCTTGTGCATTTTTTTCGTCGTATTTGGAGGAAAGGGAGCAGAGGGAGAGGAAATCATTGCGTCCCGCTTCCCCGCAATCGTTTGCGATGGCGAAAGCCAGTTGTACATATTCAATGTAGGTGGGAGCGATATCCGCGTCTGCCATGCGGACAGCTTCGGTCAGCTGCCGCAAGTTTTCTAAAGGATTGTTCATGTTCATGATATTTGTTGTTTTTTGAGTGCCTGTTTAAATTTTGTCCGGCATTCTTTTGAGTATGCTTTTCTATTCTTCTTAAATTTCCCGGCGTATCAATGCTTCCTCGTCATACGAGAGGAAACAGGCCCGTACCAGGTCCTTGCCGGAACGGTCCACGCCTTTGCCGGAGTGGTTCGTTTTCTTATCTTCCCCGTCCGGGTGGCTGCTGTGGAAATCATAGATCGCTTGTACATAGTTCATCGCCCAGTAGATGTTTTCGGAAGTATTCTGTCTGGTGTCGGGTATGCGTGCCAGGTCGTAGGGGATGAACGCTTTTACTCCGTGTCCGCCGGGGCTGGTGAATGCCAGTACAGGGCGCAGGAGGCGATCGTTGAACAGTTGTCTTTTCAGCTTTTCCGCTTCCCCACGGGAATCAAGATGGTCTATGTCCACCACAATCAAGCCCGACGGTCCGGTCAGGCTGTCGCTTTTGCGGTAGGAAAAGACACCGCAGGGGGTAACGTAGGGCAGTGTCTGCTGCTTGAGCATACGATAGATTTTTTCATCCCCGTTTTCCGCTGCCCGGCGCACGGTCTCGGTCAGTGTTTTCAGGTGTTCGCTGGATGTGATAAGTTTGTACACTTCCTGTAAGGTTATTTCCTTGTAGGGCGTTAAGGTGGGCGGCTGGATGGTTCGTCCGGTGGCACTGTCCTTTACCGGTGATATCGGTGGCAGAAACAGTGACATTTTAAATTGGTTCATTCGTTTTTATTTATTAAATTTGCAAGCCCTGATATTTATGAATCAGGTTATTGATTTTCAATGTTACAAAGTTCGATATAATAACCGAGATACGTGTGTTTTTGTCCTGAATGAGGACATGTAAATGAGTATTCATATAAAAAAATACGATTTAATCCGATGGAACATTTGAATCCTGTTGATCAGGCCCGGCAATTGGCTGCCGAGGTAGTGAAACGTCTGGGCCAGTTGAATCTGCACAGACGGGAGTTGGAGCGTAAGCTCCATGTGGCTAATGGCTTTTTTACCAGCTTGGAAGAAAAAAAATAACATGACGCTTCTTCTTTTTTTCGAGGTGAAGGCGGTTATAGAAGAACACTATGAGAGGCGTATCGAGTTTTACAGGTATGTCAACCCGCCGCTGTCACGGGAGGCGGAACGTGAACTGGGGGAGTGGAAGGGAAAAGTGAGGGAGATAATGGGGATGCTTTGAGTAAATTCTTTAATGAGAAATTTTTGTCTGAAGAAAAATAAATTGTATATTTGCGAAAACCTACTTGGAGGAAAAATATGAAAACGACATCTGAATACATTGCATTATTGCGTAAGTATATGGCTGAGAATGCTCATAAATATGGCATTGTGCGTATGGGTATTTTCGGGTCTGTGGCACGTGGCGAGCAGACTGAAAATAGTGATGTGGATGTGTGTGTGGAAGGTCAGCTGCATGGCTTTTTCGCTTTAGCGGGTATAAAGCAAGAGTTGGAAGAATTATTGGGCTGCAAAGTGGATATTGTACGCCTGCGAGATAGAATGGATTCATTTTTACGTGAAAGAATTCAGAGGGAGGGCATTTATGTATGACACGTTGATCGCTTTCCATATATTGGATTTGATACAGAAATCTCTGGAAAGAATAAGTTTTCGTTTTTCGGATATCTCCTGTCCGGATGATTTTCTATTGAGTGAAAGCGGTATGATGAAACTGGATAGTATCTGCATGAAACTGACTGCGATTGGAGAAAGCATTAAAAATCTGGATAAGGTGACAAACAAAGAATTATTGGCTCAATATCCGGAGATTCCATGGAGGTATGTGATGGGGGTACGTGATATAATAGTACATCATTATTTCGATGTAGATGCTGATGAGATTTATCGTATTTGCCTGGAAGACATACCACAATTGCAGCAAGCGATAAAACGAATGCTGGATGATCTGAAGACGGATAACCTAATAATGGGATAGCTTTTCTTTACCAATATCGTAAAATTCTTTTCTGAAGAAAAGAAGTCATATTTTGCGGTAAACGCAATAGGAAGTGGCGGAATTTGTTTATCTTCGTAGCGGTAATGTTAAAATGGAAAAAATGATGGAACAGCAGCAATTGAAGAAATGCCCGATAGGCATACAGACTTTTGAGGAAATAATCAACAAGGGTTACCTCTATATAGATAAGACGGAATATGTTTACCGGATGGCGCACGGCGCCTCCAAATATTGTTTCCTGAGCCGTCCCCGCCGGTTCGGCAAGTCATTGCTGACTTCTACGTTGCACAGTTACTTTGCCGGGAAGAAGGACCTTTTCAGGGGATTGGCCATTGAGAAGCTGGAAACCGAATGGACGGAATATCCGGTGCTGCACTTCGACATGAGTCTGGCGAAGCATGTGGACAAGGATACGTTGGAAAGCATGCTGAGCTTCCAGCTTAGCGGATATGAACAAATTTATGGCAAGGCTGAGGAGGCTGTGAAGCTGAACGACCGGATGACTTCACTCATCATGCGTGCCAACGAACAGACCGGCCGACAGGTGGTAGTCCTTATTGACGAGTATGACGCGCCTTTGCTGGATGTGATGCATGAGGAAACGGATCTTCCCGTTCTCCGTAATGTGATGCGCAATTTTTACAGTCCGTTGAAGGCGTGCGACCCTTATCTTCGCTTTGTGTTCCTGACCGGCATTACCAAATTCTCCCAACTCAGCATCTTCAGCGAGCTGAACAATATCTTGAATATCAGTATGCTGAAGCCCTATGCCGCCATTTGTGGCATCACTCAGGAAGAAATGCAGGAACAGATGACAGCTTATATAGAACGGCTTGCCGTTTCGCAGGAAATGAGCAAAGAGGAAACGTTGCAGAAGTTGAAGGAGAAATATGACGGTTATCATTTTACCTGGCCTTCGCCCGATATCTATAATCCGTTCAGCCTGCTGAATGCCTTTGCCAATGACGAGTTGAACAATTACTGGTTTGGCAGCGGCACGCCCACTTATCTGATAGAGATGCTACGCAAGTTCCATGTCCTTCCCTCCCAGTTAGGGGGAAGTATGCAGGCTATGGCTGCTGATTTCGATGCGCCTACGGAGAAAATGGAGGGCATTGTTCCTCTGCTCTATCAGAGCGGTTACTTTACGATAAAGGATTACAACAAGCTGGCCGAACTGTATACGCTGGACATTCCGAACGGTGAGATACGGATCGGGCTGATGCGCAGCTTGCTGCCTGGCTATCTGGCCCATAACACGCTGAAAGGCAATACGACCATCGCCCGTATGTATCTTGCGATAGCCGGGGGAGATATGGACGGGGCCTTGCGTCTTCTTCAGGAATTCCTTTCTACTGTTCCGTATTGTGATAACACGAATTATGAGGGACATTACCAGCAATTGTTCTACATCATCTTCTCCCTGTTCGGGATGTATGTCGATGTGGAGGTGCGTACCCCCAAGGGGCGTGTGGATGTGGTGATGCGTGTTGCCGGTAAGCTGTATGTCATTGAATTGAAGCTGGGTAGGTCTGCGGAAGCGGCCATGGCCCAGATCAATCTGAAGCAGTATCCCGAACGCTTTTCCCTCAGCGGATTGCAAGTGGTGAAGGTGGGGATCAATTTTGATGTGGAGAAACACACCCTGGGGGATTGGGTCATAGAAGAATAGGCCGTATATGATGTAAGAACTCTTTCATTGCAGGGACGGTAAAAGCGAAAAATAATGGAACAGGAACTTTTCGATAGGATATCAATTAAGATGCTGAATATTTGTTTGTTTGAAGAAAAATTTCGTTCTTTGTATTAAGCTTGATTGCAGTTAACAACAAATTCAATCTAAAGATAAGGAGTATGAAGCGTCCTGAAATCGTGAAATCTATACAAAATGCCTTACATAAGGTTGCTCCTGGTATAAAGGTGATACTTTATGGAAGTGAGGCGCGGGGTGATGCGCGTAGTGATAGTGATATAGACCTGTTGCTGTTGATAGATAAGGATGTGGTTACTTTGGAGGACAAGATGCTTTTAACTGCTCCTTTATATGACATTGAGTTAGAAACCGGTGTTCAAATCAATCCGTTTATAGAGTCGATGAAAGAATGGGGAAAACGTTTCACTCCGTTTTATGAGAATATAATGAAGGAGGGGATATTGTTATGACTCCGGAACAGCGGTTTGATATTGTTTTATATAGGCTGAATTCAGCCAAATCATTGTTAGATGAAATAAAAGATCATATAGAGCGTGGTTATTACAATACGGCAATGAATAGGATGTATTATGCCTGTTTTTATGCTGTGAGTGGATTGTTGTTGCAGTCGGAGATAGACGGAGTCAAGAGTCATGAAGGTGTACGTCAAAAATTCAGCCAGCATTTTATTCTTACAGGTAAATTCCCTAAAGAATGGGGACGCTTTTATTCTATTTTGTTCAATAATCGTTCAGCTGCCGATTATGAAGACTTTAAGAACTTTGATTTAGCAGCAACTCAGGAAATGTATCCTAAAGTCTGTGCTTTTATAGGACTTATTGATAATTGGGTTTTCGATAAAAATTAATCCGTAAAGAATAAGATATTTACTATAGGCTGCATGCAATGATGCATGTGGCCTTCCCTCTTTTTTGTTGCCGGTAGCGACCGGCATCCGCATAATGTATTGCATGAACGACACTCTTCGCGACTACCAGCAGGAGATGAAGCTCCGCCTTTTCAAGGAGTGGGAGCTTCACCGAAGTGTGATGGTACAGATGCCCACCGGTACGGGCAAGACGCATCTGCTGGCCGCCATAGTAAGGGAATTCCTGCGTG